>Ga0070724_10000276_pt1 | contig 41352 bp, 44 predicted proteins | sample tdDd001_FD_67278 | JGI IMG/M metagenome (GOLD analysis project Ga0070724, IMG submission 67278) | Marine sediment microbial communities from the Atlantic coast under amendment with organic carbon and nitrate - tdDd00.1 | ecosystem: Environmental > Aquatic > Marine > Coastal > Sediment | place... | reverse complement strand
AATAAAAAGGTTGTTGCAGCATGATTCATAAGATTCATGTTGCAACAACCAATAATTATTAGAACTCGTTTTCGAGTGATGCCATTAAAAGGGTCACAAAACTACCCAACTTTTCATCAATTCGTCCTTCAAAATGCTCATCCATATATTGAACGGTATCATGCTCTGTATGCCAGATACGGCCTTCTACTCCAAAATCACCAGCGACTTGAGTATATCCGTCCTTATTTCCAAGAGCCCAATCAGTTGACTCAAAGTAAACGTATGGAATGCCCAACTCCTTAAAAGGAAAATGATCGCTCCAGTCACCTGTTGTGCCAGGTGCAAAGCCTTCGCTATTTTCAGTCTGTGTCTCAAAGCTAAGTTCAAGCTCTTCAGCTTTATCTAAGATCCACTCTCTGTACATACCTTTTTCACCGTCACTGCCATAAACGTAAGATATATCCCCAGCGATCAAGCTGTCTAAGTTGATCATAAGTACTGTTTTGCTGACTTCGTCCTCTGTCATTTTATCTGCATAGGCGATCGAACCTTTTTTGCCGACCTCTTCAGCTCCAAAGAAAATGAATTTCACTGTGTATGGTAGATCTTTATGTAGAAGTCTTTCTGCAGTCTCCATAGTTACTACAACGCCAGACGCATTGTCATCAGCGCCAGCTGCTTTGTGTGAGCTGTCATAGTGAGCGCCTACAATAATCTGCTGGTCTGTTGTACCCTTTTTCACAATAACAACATTTTGTGATTCTAGCGTTAAACCTTCTTTTTCATACTCAAACGTTTCTACCAGCGGTTCATACCCCATCGCTGTCAATGATTCAGAAATCCAGTTCGCTGCAGCTTCTTCAGATTCTCTACCTGCTATCCTTTTAGTAAAATCAGTAGTGAGTTCATTTATGTACTCTCTTGCCAGCTGACCCTCTTCAACTGTAATAACTTGCGTTTCTACTACGGTTGTCGACTCCACACCTGTTGTATTTGCTGAACACCCACTGATAACCAACGAACTGATCAATGCCAATAACAACAGTCTACCTTTGAAATTTCCTTTTAGTTTCATTTAATCCCCTCCATTGTAATAATATAGCATAAATGGAGATGTAATAACATTAAAATTACCTTAATTTTCTATCAATTTCGAAGATCATCTAACTGCTTACAAAAAAAGGCTTAGTATCAAAGATACTAAGCCTTCAACCTACTTCAAAAACTGTACAATTTCAAACACATATTTCTCACACTCTTCAATATCTGGAAAATGACCACTATTTTCAAAGACAACCAGCTTTGATTTTTTGATATTTGTTGCATAGTCTTTAGGAATTTCAATACCTACATTTTTATCATGCTTTCCTATAATAACTAGAGTTTCCTTCGAAATACTCTTCGCAGACTCGCAAACAGTGCATTCACGAACGCGTCCTATAACCTCGCGAGCCATTTTACCTGTATTTATAGAAGTGGAACTTTCCCATTGCTCTCTATTCCACCGCGCACGATCTTGATTATGGAACAATAGTTTGTCGGATGATTCACTATCCATCAATGACCAAATTCTATTATATTTTTCAATAACACTTCGCTTACTATTATTAATTTCAACAAGTTTATGTAATTTTTCTTTTCGTAGCACTGATTTAATGCCTTCATATTGAATTCTGTAAAGTCTCTGAGAGTCTGCCATATCAGAAGGGCTATGAAGCACTAACTTTCCAACCATTTCTGGGTGGCTCAAGGTGAACTCAGCCGCTAACTCGGCTCCGAATGAATATCCGAGTAAATGTACTTTCTTATATCCTAACTTACTAATCAGTTTTTTAAGATCATCAATTAATGACTCAATATCGTACTTTCCATTGGTCGGCTCCTCAGTGCGTCCACAACCGCGCTGCTCGTAGTAGATAATATTCAGGTAACGCTCAAGATGTATACCTGGAATCTTCTCATAGACATTAGTAAAACCGCCTGGTCCACCGTGAACGATCACCACAGGCATACTCATTTCGTTAATTATTCGCATTTTAACCCAATGGTTAATACCATTGACTTCTATGTAACTTTCAGACATTTGCTTTCCTCCTCTATACATGTGAAACACGCCTCATACGTTTCGTTAATAGTCGAAGGTAAAACTTGGCTATCAGCTGTCATGAACCACAGTTATGACTACATTACCTTTCTTGTGTCCTTTTTCAACATACCAGTGAGCGTCTGGAATTTGATCGAATGGATAGCGTCGATCTATGACCGGCTTTATTCCTCCTGCTTCAATAAGCTCTTTGATGAAAATCAGATCTTCATTATTTTCTTTTTCCGATCCATGTACCGACACATATATACCTCTTGGATTGAGTGCAATTTTGCAATCGGACTTTGATATTTTACCTACAGCATCAAAGATGACATCATAAAACTCTCCACTCTCTGAGAAATTCTCTTTGGTGTAATCAATCACTTTATCAGCACCTAAAGATTTCACCATTTCTACATTTGTTGAACTGCACACTCCCGTAACTGTGGCACCAAAGTGTTTGGCAAGTTGAACTGCATAAGTACCAACGCTTCCAGAAGCTCCATAGATAAGAACCCTTTGCCCAGCTTTTACTTTCCCTTTTCTAAGAAAACGAAGTGCTGTGGTACTTCCGATTGGAAATGCAGCAGCTTCTTCATAAGTCAGATTGGATGGTTTTATTGCAATCATACCATATTCTGGTAGACACTTGTACTCTGCATAAGCGCCGAAGCCAAGACCACAAGACGCAAACACTTGGTCGCCTTTTTTAAATCTCGTTACATCTTTACCAATCTCTTCAACTTCTCCTGCTAAGTCAAATCCAAGTATGGTTACTTTCTTTGGCTTCAAGAGACCATTGAAAATCCGAGCTGCAAAGGGATCAGCTTTTCGCATGCGCCAGTCTCCTGCAGATACAGTTGTGGCGTAAATTTTAATAAGTATTTCATTGTCTTTAGGTGCAGGCTTGAGAACCTCTTTTAATTCAAGAACATCTGGTGATCCATACTTCCTATAAACAATCGCTTTCATAAACATCCCACCTCATTTGTAATGATTTGAAATAATATTTATAACCAACATTCCATTTGTGTATTCTTTATACCAATGTTACAAGTATACCCTTTAAACATATTTTTAAAGGGGCATTTTGGAAATTTAAAGTAAGTGTTAATCTTGCCTTCAATTATTGACTGAAAATTCAACCTATGATACAATTTTAATGAATCTAATTGAATATTAAATCGTAATGAGGCGATTTGATCGAAAGCAATGGCGCTTTCTAATGTTCGGTATATGTACTGGACTTAGAGAGTTTTTTTGTTTTTTTGAGATCGTTTTAAAGCTCTTCTCTGTCTAGAACACGATAGGCCAACTGCCTATCCACTAGATGGCGAAGAGCTTTTTTGTGTTGAATGTCAATTAACACAAGTCCCCCAACATTACGATGAGATACAGGAGGTGATCACAGAATCGGAAATATTCTAGGGAGCAATAGTTTATTGGATTTATAAAAAGGGAGGATTCAAATGGCTCAAATCGGTAATTATATTCTTTATGTAATCATGGCCTGTGCAGTAATCGGAGCAATAGCTGCCATCAAAGATGACACATCTGAATTAGCACAGGAATTCCTAGAAGGTATCAACTCTATCGGCCCTATTTTCATGGCTGTCGGTGGTATCATGGCTGCAGCACCTTACTTGGCGATATTTGTTAAATCGGTCTTCGGGCCTGCATTTGGCGCAATTGGTGCAGACCCCGCAATAGCAGCTACGACTTTTATAGCGGTTGATATGGGTGGATATCAACTTGCAGAGGCATTAGCAACCACTAAAGAAGGTTGGATCATGGCTATGACCACTGGTTATATGGCTGGCGCGACAATTGTATTCAGTATTCCAGTTGGTTTAGCAATGCTAGAGAAAAAGGATCACAAGTATATGGCCCTTGGAGTTATGTCAGGTATTCTATCAATTCCTGTAGGTGTATTCATCACAAGCGCTATATTAGCACTTACAAACGCTCAAGTTAGAGGCCTCATTTCTACAGATGCAGAAGCTTCATACCAGTTAGCTCTTGGTTTCGGAGAAATTATGATTAACCTTGTTCCATTAATCATAATCTGCGGTTCGCTTGCTATTGGATTACGTTTATTCCCAGACAAAATGATTAAAGGATTCATGGCCTTTGGCAAATTTATGGATACTGGAATTAAGCTTGTTCTTGTATTCTCCATCGTTGAGTACTTCACTGGTTTCTTCTCAACAGTTCTTGGCGGATGGGGTTTCGATCCTATTATTGCTGATGACGTGGATCAGTTCCGAGCACTTGAGATTGCCGGCTATATTGGTATCATGTTGACTGGTGCATTCCCAATGGTTTACCTAATCAAGAAATACTTTGCAAAACCTTTGGAAGCATTAGGTCAAAAATTTGGTTTCACAGCTTTAGGAAGTGCTGGAATCCTTGCTGGTGCTGCTAATATCTTAGCTCTTTTCCGTATCATTAAAGATATGGAAGCTGCTGATAAAGTAAAATGTATAGCCTTCTCTGTATGTGCCGCTTTCCTTCTCGGAGATCACTTGGCATTTACAGCTAATTTCCAACCTACAATGATTATTCCTATCATGGCTGGTAAACTTACTGGTGGTCTTGTTGCTATTGCAATCGCAACAAAACTGTCTGTACCTAAAGCTCGTTTATTAGAAGTTGAAGAAAGACTGGCATCATAAAAAATTGAGCATTACTAAGAAATCACAAGTATCTACTTAATACTAAAGAGCGGACTTCTCAGCCCGCTCTTTTTCTTGTAAAACTCTATTATATCTTGATGGTATGAACGAAAAAGTCCTATCTAAAACTCTTTATGAGTTTCCGATAGGACTTGATTGGTGTTGCCTTATGGTCTTATAAAAGTTCTACTACGTCTCCACCATTTAGACACATTGCATTAGCTTCATCTGTGTCTAAATGCATTTCTAATCGATATCCTACACTAACTCTGACTAAAACATTATCAAACTGTCCGCCGCGTTCAGAATTCACCTTAATAGAAACAATATCTTTGTCCTTAACGTTGAATCGTTCTGCATCGTCCAGGCTCATATGAATATGCCTTAAAGCTATAATGGCACCTTCATCCAATTTTACTGATCCTTTTGGACCAATAAGTTCAATAGGTGCTGAGCCTTTAAGTTTTCCAGATTCTCTAACTTCAGTCCGAACCCTCAGCTTAATACAATCACTTTGAGACAGTTCCACTTGAGTTTGGATTCTTTCAGGTCCCAAAATCCGAACCCGTTGGATTTCACCTTTAGCACCTTTAATAGTCAATACCTCTTCACAAGCATATTGTCCAGGCTGCTTCAAATCTCTTAATTTGGTCAGTTTATAACCTTTTCCGAAAAGCACATCAATATCAGCTCTTGATATATGAATATGTCTATTAGAAATTCCAATCGGAATAGATCTTGATGAAGCCATTTTCAGCTCCTTCAGTTGTTCAAGAACAATCTCCGTTATAATCGCTACGGTCTTTTTCATTTCTGTATTTTCTATTTTCATCACCTCAATCACTAAATGGTATCATTTAAATTCTTCAACACATCAGCAACGATACTTGCTATATCTGTAGGTGAAATGGATCCAGTTTTATCGCAGATTACGTCTGAACTGGATTTACATGAAGGCTCTTCTCGAGTGAAATCCTTGATGCCATATGCAATACGTTTAATATTCACAAGATGCATAGGCGTTACATTGTCAGAAGTGGCACTGCCTCCCCATGTACCGCACCCAAGTGTAAATGAAGGTGAAAGTCCCGTAAGAACCCCAACACCACCCAAACTCGATGGTACATTTACCAGTATTCTAAACACCGGCTTAGCAGCAAATTTCATGATTATGTCTTCGTTTTGTGAATGGATACACATAGTATGCCCAACACCGCCGTTATGAAGTAACTGGATACAAAGATCACATGCTTCCTTCCAATCTTTGACTATATAGAATCCAAGTACACATGTCAGCTTCTCGTAAGATAAAGGGTATCCTTTACCGACACCTTTCTGTTCGCCGATCAGAACTTTTGTACCTTTTGGTATTTCAATCCCAGCTTTTTCTGCAATTACTTCTGCACTTCGACCAACAAACTCTGCATTCATTGAACCATTTTTGTTCACGACACAATTGCCTACAATTTCTGTTTCTTTTGGCGTCATGAAATATGCACCAGCTTCTTTCAATTCGCTGATGACTTCATCTTTATTACATTCTTCCACGATCAACGACTGCTCAGAGGCGCAAATTGTACTGTTGTCAAAAGTTTTTCCTATAATAATATCAGAAACAGCCTTTTTAATGTTTGCTGACTTCTCAATGAATACCGGTGAATTTCCAGCTCCCACACCTAAGGCTGGCTTACCAGAACTGTACGCGGCTTTCACCATTCCAGGACCACCAGTAGCAAGAATCATTGATACTTCCGGACACTTCAGCAGCTCATTGGTTGCCTGCATAGAAACATTTCTCATGCAGCCCACAATACCTTCCGGTGCACCCGCTTCTTCTGCGGCTTGAGCCATTAACTTTGCAGCCTCAAAGGTACATTTAGCTGCAGAAGGATGCGGCGTCATAATTATTCCATTTCTAGACTTGATACTAATGATACTTTTAAAAATCGCTGTTGATGTTGGATTAGTAGAAGGGATAATCCCCAGAATGACACCCATTGGTTCCGCAATTTCAATTAACTTGTTTTCCTCATCCCGATTAATAATACCTACAGTTTTCATATCTTTAATGAACTCATAGAGATCTTTGGATGCAACTAAATTCTTTAGCACTTTATCTTCAACACGGCCGAAACCCGTATCCTCAACAGCCATTATAGCCAACTTTTCAGCATTTTGAACAGCAGCACTGACCATAGCTATAATAATTTTATCTATCTGCGCTTCATTAAAATTCGCAAGCTCTTTTTGCGCTTTTTCTGCATTTCTTGCTATGGTTCTTGCTTCCTGAATGGATAATAGATCCTTATCCACAGCCATATCATCTTCCCCCTTTTGTTCTGTAGTACTCATTGATTTCAGTTAAAAGAGTCTTCTTATTAGCTCTTGAAATTTCCCTGCCTGATATGGATAATCCATCTAGAGTTCTAGCAAATTTACGCAATCGCTGAACAGGCAATTTGTAATAATCCACATCAGGTAATCTGTCATTCACAACAGCTTCTGTAGTGTGCTGAGTTGCAATTTGCACTGCATCTATTTTATCTTCGATAGTATTGTTACTCTTAGTTTCTAATTCTTGCTCTTGCTCTTGCTCTTGCTCTTGCTCTTGCTCTTGCTCTTGCTCTGTATTATATTCTGGGTTTTCATTATTCTCAGGATCAGTTGGTAAGATTGAATCTATTTCTTCGTGAGGTCGTGCTATTACGTGTACAGAAATCAGCTCACCAACTTTTTGAGCCGCTGCGGCTCCAGCATCTGTGGCAGCTTTAACCGCTCCAACATCTCCTCGGACCATAACGGTTACTAATCCACCGCCAATGCATTCTTTCCCACTCAAGACAACATTTGCTGCCTTGACCATTGCATCTCCAGCTTCAATAGCTCCGATTAATCCTTTTGTTTCAATCATTCCCAATGCTTTTTTAATCATAATATCATCCCCGAATTATCTATTTTTCGACCGATGGCAGTACCACATCAACTTCGTCATGAGGTCTTGCAATTACATGAACTGATACCAGTTCACCAACTCTTTGAGCAGCAGCGGCGCCGGCATCTGTAGCAGCTTTTACAGCGCCTACATCACCACGAACCATAACGGTTACTAAACCTCCGCCGATTTTTTCTTTTCCAACTAAAACCACATTTGCTGCTTTAACCATTGCATCCGCAGCTTCAATAGCTCCAACCAATCCTTTGGTTTCAATCATCCCTAAAGCATTTCTTACACTCATAGTCAGCCTCCTATATTCTAGTAATTAGTTGTTTGAAAGTTCTTCCCAGTTTGCTGGATAAGTCGAGAAGAAAAATTTACAGTATTCTGAAGCAGTGAAAGTGATCGAGGAGTCCTTTGGTATAAAGAACACATCGCCTGCTTTTCCTGTATATGTTTTCCCATCAATTGTAATATCAAGAGTTCCTTCAATAATATAATCCAATTCGTCATAGCCTAGTGTCCAATCAAACGAGCTTTTCTCTAATTCCATAAAGCCAGTGGCCATATTGGGACATTCCTGTCTGCTGAGAATTTCTTTAATGCCAACTTTATCTTTCGGATTTCCAGTATCGAGTTTATCAAGAGTAACAGACTCACCATGAACCAGTCTTATACCGCTTGGGTCGCATTCCTTCTTTATTTCTGGTTTAACCACTGACAACTCAAACCTAGATACCACTTCATTAACAATTCTACTGATGAGTTCTTCAGAAATTGACAACCCACTGCTAGAGACCTCTTTCATAACAATGCTTTCCATTGTAACCTCACTCTCGATTTTTTCCGGTTGAACTTGAGCTTGAACAGCAACTGCAGCTGCAACTTCCTGACCCTCGAGAATCTCAACACCCAATTCATGAGCACAATCTTTCGCTGCAGGAGTAATAATCGTGTTGTCATCTACGTAAATACACTTTTCTTTGTCATTAAATGCTTTCCTAATATCGTTAGCCGTTATTAACTTTTTCATTTCTTCCCCCCCTTTAGATATTAAATTAGATATTGAATTAGAATTAAATTAGAATTTCCTTGAAATTTTTATGTGGAGAAGGTATAACCACGAAGTTCACCAAATTTCCGCTATCCTTTATAATGCTAACTCCAGCATCAATTGAAGCGTTGATGTCAGACACATCACCGGTCATTATCAAAAAAGACTTGCCTCCAATTCCGGAGCCTAATCTAATTTCCATTAAAGCAACATCAGCCGCTTTCACACAGGCATCAGCAGCCTCGATAAGTGTTGGAATAGCAAAGCTTTCAATAACACCAATAGCTTGAATCCGTTCTATCTCAGTGGTGCAGGAAATCGCAGGAAATATTTGTTCATCTACATTGGGGATTACCAAAGAATCTGTCATGAATTCTCCACCCAGTTGCTCAGCCGATTTCACTGAGTTTGAAACAGCTGCAACATCCCCATGAACCAAAGTTATATACTTGCCCGGACAAGTTGGTGTTGCCGTTACCACTTCAACATTGGCACTTTTTAGCATATGATCTGTCGCTTCAATTCCCTTTGCGATACTATTAAATTCTACAAATCCGATTGCTCTAACCAAGTTCTCTACCTCCTTTCTCAGATTCAACTACGATTTCACCTGCAGTGATATCAATAATCGTCCCAGAAATGCTAGCATGAACGTTTGCTCCAAGAGCACCCTCTGGTATCTTTGCTATCAAGTCACCAACTTTTACATTGGATCCTACCTCAACAATTGCAGAAGCTGGCGCACCAATATGCTGCTTCAAAGGTATCCGAACTTTACTTACAGTAAAATCCCATCCTTTGATTGGTGCTTTTACGTCATATTGCTTGACTCCTATTCTTCGAATCAACCTTTTAACAGGAATACTTCTATAGTCCCTGAAAGAAGACGCCTTAAATTCTTTATCTTTATTGTCTATAGCCACACCTGCTTTTTTCAGTTCCTGTTTTATCATCCCGTTGATCTTCCTAGGAGATAATTCATTTGGACAAGCATAGAGTTCACAAGCGCCACACTCCGAACATCCTAACGCGGTCTTCATTGACTTTAAATCTTTTAATCCGTAATTAACCACTCTCATGACCTTATCTGGTTTTACGTCATGTCCAAGCATATCTCGAGGACATAAGTCAGTACATTTTGAACATTGAATACAAGCCGTTTTTGATTTTTTGATTGTATGTTGAATGTCCATTTCTTTAGTCTTAATCAACTTGTGTTCCTTATCGAGGAGAATAATTGCCTTTGTTGTCTTTGTTATTGGCTTCTTGAAATCAGCCATAACCTGTCCCATCATAGGCCCACCATCTATGAATTTTTTCTGATCCAGATTCGAACCTCCACAATTGCGCAACACATCTTCATAGCTCACACCAATGGGAATTTCATATGTAGCAGGCTCCGGTACATCTCCAATTACAGTTACAAAGGTTGTAGTTACAGGAGTCTCCTTACTGGCACTGAGTACATTGAATGCTGTTTCAACATTACAAACCATGCATCCTACATTAAGTGGAATCCCACCTAAAGGAACGACTCGTTTCAGCACTTCGTAAACAGTTACTTGCTCATCGCCTGCAGGATAGAAATCCTTAAGCAGAAATACATCTATACTATTGTAATCCTTCAACACATCTTCGATTTTTTCTATTGCGCCTTTGTGCTTTTCTTTAATAGCTATAAAAGCTTTCTTCGCATCTGTCTCCTCTAGGATTAACTGCAAACCATCTATAACTTCTCTCGTCCTTTTATCCATCAATTCCTGGTCAACACGAATTAAAGGCTCACACTCTGCAGCATTGAGAATTACATATTCAACCTTGGCTGACAGTTTTACATGAGTCGGAAAGCCTGCTCCGCCGGCACCTACAACGCCCGCTGCTTTCACTTTTTCAGCTAACTTATCTGTCATTGAATCCTCCTACAATTCAGCATTCTCATCAATAATGCCTACTATTATTGAATCAATTGGCGCTTCATCATTTTCAAGTGATTTTCTCGCCGAACTTCCCTGAGTTATTAGAACTCTTTCTCCGATACCTGCACCAATCAGATCCACCGCAACAATGATTCTCTCGTTGTCGCGGTTTTGCATATCCAACAATTTAACCGTTAACAGCTTCATGCCAGTCAAACTATCTTCTTTTCTTGTACACCAAATACTATTTACAACTTCCCCTACAATCATATGCCGTACCGCCCTTCTTAAAATCAATCATTCGACACGTCGTCAAATGCTGCTTTCAATGCATCGATTGCCATTTTAATGGAGAAGGTATCTCCGAATATTGCAATCATTGCAAAGTGCTGAGGACAAATTCCCATGATTTCTTCAACTGTCACATCGGCCGCTTTTTCTACAATATCTGCCGCCCAAACCATTTCAAAAAGCTTCCCTTGAACAAGGCCTATGGAATCATATATGGACTCCTCAGAGAAATTTTTCTTTGGAATTCTTCTCTGAAGCATGTCCACAACGCCTTCAGAAGGTGAAGTGATTATTTTAAAATCCATGATCTCCTCCTAATAAAGCTTGCAGTTCATTGCAATGCCTACCGGTGTAACAAACAGAGGATTAACCGGCTTATAGGTTTTAATGCCAACTTCTTTTTCAATGACTTTCTCAATATCCAGCAAGCAGCTGGTACCGCCAACCAGGTAAATTTCATCTATATTGTGTTTATCTATATGCTTCTTTATAATAGTGCCGACTTTTTGAGACACAGGCGTAAGTACCGCTGATATTTCTTTCTGTCGTAGAATATCTTTTTTTAGTTCCTCAGCCTCTTCAAAAGATATTTTGTAAGCACCTGATAGAACTAATGAAAACTGAGTGCCTCCCGTTGCTTCATCTGCAACGTAAACTACAATTCCCTGATTTAGAACCGAAAGTCCGGTTGTTCCTCCACCAATATCAACCACTACACCATCCGTCATGCCAAGAACGGCATTTGCCGCAGTCGGCTCATCAACAACATTTGTCACCTCTAAACCAGCGCCTTCAACTACATTTTGAATAAATCTAGAATCATTGATTGATGTACCAGGAGGAATAGCAACTGCAGCATAACGCAATTCACAATCGATTTTTTCTTCGATCTCTGCCTTCAACTCCCTAACGATCCTCATGGCTTCAATGAAATCCACTACCAAACCATCTCTGACAACCTGAGCAAACCTATAGGCTCCTGCGATTGGTCTCATATTCTCATCAAGTACTGAGATTACAATATACGCCGTTCCCAAGTCTACGCCTACATACAACTTCTCTTTATTATGTGGAATAATAGGTTGTTTTATGACCTTTTCAAAATCAGAAATAATCTCGTTCGCTCTATCAAATAAACCCATGAAAAATTCCTCCTGTTATCAGCATCAATTTATGATTGCTAAATGATCATCTATGTCACTATATTAATAATGTCCACCAACCAGTTTACAAATTATTATATAAAGCAAGCTACTCAAGCGGTTCAACGCCAATAAAATATCGTTCTTTTCACTTATATCTTCTTCTGGATTATAGAACGCTTCAACTGCAGTAACTTCCAATTGTCTCACCATGGCCCTGATTTTATTCAGATAACCATAGATTTGTCCATAACTCGGATTAGGCAGGATATGCTTAACCCCGAAATGCTTATCGGGATAATGTGAGTACTCTCGAATATCAGCATCGGACCATTCATTAAACTCAATAAACGGCAATGGTTCATCTAAAACTTCTGCTCTCATAATTTTCTGGAGATATTCAAATATCTTCGTTAAGTCTTCTTCTACCTTCTTGTATCCACAAAAGCCAATCTGATTGATACAACAGATATACTCAGCTTCAAGGAGATCCAATTGACCTCTAAATTTGATTATCGGGTCATTTTTTGTTACGAGGATTCGTCCCTTCAAATGTGTGAAATGCTCGGGTTTCTCCATCACTATTTTCCCTGAAGGAAGACAAATATAGCCTTCCTCAGGTACTTTTACATTCTGCAGATCAACCTTCTTTAAAGCACTTTTTTTTGCTTTTCCAGATAGACTGTCGTTTTTAGAAGACTCTGAACGATTTATTCTAATACTTCTCTCGCTCAAAAATTGTGAGGCAGCAGGCGTTAATCTTTCATCCTTGTTGAGGATAAACGAATCGAACTTTTCCGTCTTGAATTGTGCCCTCAATTCAATCTCAGTAATAATTCTCATGTTGCTACCTCCTCGTTTCATTTTTGAATGACAAAGTCATCCTTAGCCTATTCAGATTTTGGTAGAACAGCTTCTACATCACCATGAGGTCTTGGAATCACATGTACTGAAATCAACTCGCCAACTCTTTGAGCCGCCGCAGCGCCGGCATCTGTAGCAGCCTTTACAGCTCCAACGTCACCTCTTACCATTACTGTTACTAAACCTCCGCCAATTACTTCTTTACCGATCAAAGTTACATTTGCTGCCTTTACCATTGCATCCGCTGCTTCGATTGAACCTACTAATCCTTTTGTTTCTATCATTCCTAACGCTTGATTTGATTTCATAGTTTATTCTCCTTTTAATTGACTTTTAGTATTCCATTGGATTTTCAGCTACAAATGTTACTGCGTTTTTAAAAGCTTCACATGCCGCCTTACATGCTGACTGGCTACCTGTCATAAGCCCACCGCCAAAGTTCGTTTCACTTGGAGGACCATAGAAAGCAACCATCTTTACATCTGCAGCCTTAAGTGCAGCATCAAGTGCGTACATTGCTTCGATTGGAGGTGCAATAAGGTAAGCTATCGCTTCCCCTTCTTTAATGCCCGCTGTTTCTGAAAGATATGAACCTGATCTTGAAATGGTATGTGCATAGTAGCAAATACTATCATCATCGTTAACGCTGTAGAAACACGCGTCATTATTAATAAAGTCGATCGCTGCACTTAATCCACTTCGAACTTCAGCCGGATTTGGACCTGCAATGATTCCTATGAACTCACCAGCTAGTTTCGAGTTTGAATTTACTGCACCACCGTAGAATGATTTTGCATAAACAACATCAATATCAGCTTTTTTTGTAGCATCATCTAGTGCGGTATAAGAAACATCATCCAAGTCTGTAGTCAAAATTCCAATGCTTTTGTGCTCAGGTTTTAGTTTGAAATTTTCTGCCATAGCACTATCAATGTTAGAAACAATTTTTACGCTCAGTACGGAAGCCCGCAATGCATCATTTTTCATCTTAGTTCCTCCTAAATATCACGTTGTTTGGTTTCAAAAACCAACGTCTTGATAATTACCGGAACCACTGTCCCACCGGCAATTGATTTCCCGATATCAACATAGTCCCCTTCATTAACTTTTACTTGGTCAATACAAATTACATTCGCATCCCGATTAATGAATTTAATCGTTTGACCCATAACTTTCCCAAGATCCTGTTCAATGACTAAGATCAAAGGCAAACCTGCTCTTCTAAGCTTTTCTGTCCCCTTGACGATGCCTCTTGCGAGGACATTAATGTCGTTAAACGACAGGTACTCCTCATGTTGCAATGCAATAGCAATATTCTCAAGGGATTCTTCCTCAAAGAAGTTATCTATGCTCTGTATAATATTCCTGCTTATATACTCTTCATCCAAGTGCATCTCCTCTTGAAAAGGAATCGCCACAGGGATATTTTTCATTGGCAGGATTTCATCATTGACAAGTATTGTACTTCCACTAACATCTACAGTTTGTGATCCAGCGCCAATGACAGTTGCTCGTATTGTTTCAGTTGGAGATAACAACTTATAACCGTGAGCACATAATGCAATTCGCACCTGATAACCCAACATAGGACCTATGTCGCCGTATTTTGTAACTTCAATAAGATTGGTTGCCTTGTCTACATGAAAATCTTCATGATAAACATAATCTGCAACACCACCTGATACCATTACCGCATCAATGTCATAATCCAACCTCAAGGCCTTGGACAATAACAAGGATTTTGAAAGGTCGCTTAAGTCTGCGGAACTGATGCATTCAGTAATAACCTGTGCCATTCTTCTGCTAATTCTTGTAATCTTAGATAGGTCTGCGGCTTCATTATGCTCGGCGGTTAAACCACAATCAGAAAGAATATTCTTCATTGGTTCGGTTATGTTTTCAACTCTTTTAGTATCTTTACTCACCTGTAAAAGTCGACCACCTACGTTGATACAGCAGCTATCGATAGCCTTGCCATTTTTATAAATTCCAACATTGGCAGTTCCGCCACCGATATCTATATTTGCTACAGTGCAGTAGTTTTTCCTCGAGTAATCTGAAGCTCCAGATCCCTTTCCCGCAATAATTGCTTCAAGCTTCCCACCAGCTGTAGCCACGACAAAATCACCTGCAAAACCAGCTACCTGATGTGAAATTCTCTTGGCATTTTCCTTTTTTGCTGTTTCTCCAGTAATAATGACTGCACCAGTATCAATTTCCTGTGGACTGATTCCTGCTCTCTTAAACTCTGCATTTACAAGCTGGAAAACGCTTTCCACGTCTATAAGATTGTCTTCTTTTATCGGTGTGAAATGTACCTCGCTTTTATATTCCACAGTCTTATCTGTAATCTGCATTCTAGGAACCAAAGTACCTGGAGCGATGTTCTTTACAGTCAGTCTGCTTATTACTAATTGTGTTGTAGTGGTTCCAATGTCAATACCTACGCTTTTAACGATTTCGCATTTTGTATTGCTCATACGCACTCACCAAACCTATTTAAGAATCTCAGACAGCTTGACTCCACTTGCCTTATTGTCAATCATCTTTCTCACAACTGTAGCCATGTGTGCTCCAGCTTCAACAGGAGGCGTTCCACCTCTATGAATGTTCGATATTACAGTTCTGTCAGCTTCAACCGTATCTTTACTTGGTCTATAAATCATGTAAGAACTCATACTCTCAGCTGTGATCAATCCCGGTCTTTCACCAACAAGTTCAACAACCACATCACAATTCAGCATTGCTCCGATTTCGTCTTGAATACCAACTCTGCCGTACTTAACGAAGAATGGCGTGCTCATAGTTAAACCTTCTGCTTTAAGGCCTTGAATCAATGAAGGCAAAACATCTTCAACGTTAGCTTCGATAGCTGTTGAACTCAATCCGTCAACGACGATGATCTGAACATTCTTGTTCTTCTCACAGTTCTCAAGAATGAGTTTCTTAGATCCCTCATTCAACTTCTTACCTAACTCTGGGTTTTGCAAGTATTCATCTTTATTTTCTACAATTGTCTGTGTTTTAAGTAGTTTATTTCTTTCAATGAACTCATCAGACACGTCCTGATATACTGCATCCTGAGCCGAAGCATGATCAGCTAGGAAGTTCAAATAGGATGCTGTTCTTTGTCTCGCGCCTGCTCTTCCCATTAGGATTCTTGCTGGAGTCGATTCCCTCATCATCTTCAGAGCTTCCATGTTATGAGGATTCTCTACCATGATTTTGTCATTAGGTTCTAATTCAATGGGATCACCACAATTGTTGCATGGCCCGCATTCTCCTGTGCACTCAGTAGTATCTGCACTTACTTGAGTTACGGCTTTTTCAATAATCTTTTCAGGTAGATTATCGCTTCCGATAACGCCTTTTTCCATTAGTGCACTTAAAATGTTTTCCACTATTAATTTTTCAACTTGGTTCTCCATGGATACCCCCCCTTATTTATCAAAAATTGAAGCATCGCCAGCTTTGTCAGTAAGTTTACCGTTTTCCATGATGCCTCGCTTTTCAAGCCACTTTTCAAATTCCGGTGTAGGTCTAAGATTAAGTATTTCTCTTGCACTTGCGTCATCGTGGAAACTTGTATCTTGATAGTTCAGCATGCAATCGTCTCCACCGCTAACACCCATAAAGAAATTCGATCCGGCCATAGCACATAACATTGTTCCTATTTCCTGGTCATCTTGATCAGCTTTCATATGATTTGTGTAACAAGGTGCGATTCCCATTGGTAGACCATGCATCTTACCCATGAATAGATCCTCAAGGTCTGCTCGGATAACTTCTTTTCCACTGTAGATTGTCTCTGGTCCAATAAATCCAGAAACGTTGTTTAGCATAAACGGCTTGAATTTTCTAGCCAATCCATAACATCTAGATTCCAGTGTCATGACATCAACACCATGGTGAGCATCTAATGATATTTCGGATCCTTGACCAGTTTCAAAGTACATGACATTCGGTCCTGTAGACGTGCCAAGTTTAGTAGCCATTTCCATTGCTTCTTCCAACATTGGAATCGTAATACCAAACCCATCATTGGCTGTTTGAGTTCCTGCAATACTTTGGAATACCAAATCTACTGGCACACCTTTTTGAAGAGCTTGCATCTGAGTTGTAACATGAGCAAGGACACAAGTTTGAGTCGGAATTTCGTATTTCTTTTGAACATCAACAATTGCATTCATAACTCTTGTGAAGTTCTCAATGTTATCTTCAACAGGATTAACGCCTATAACTGCATCACCAGAACCAAAAGACAATCCTTCTTTTAGTGCTGCGATAATACCTTCAATATTATCCGTCGGGTGGTTCGGTTGGTTTCTGAAAGATAAAGTTCCAGGCAAACCAAGTGTCGTATTACAATGAGTCTGGATTTTTATTTTCTTTGACGCATATACCAAATCCATTGTTGACATCAATTTTCCTACCGCAGCAATCATTTCACTTGTTAAACCTCTGCTTATGTTCAATAATTCTCTTTGAGTGGCATTACTGCTTAGTATGTACTCTCTCAATTCAGCGACTGTCCAGTTCTGAATTCTTTTATAAATTGTCGTATTCAGATCATCATAGATTAATCTAGTAATATCGTCTTTTTCATATTCAATAACCGGATTCTCATAAATATCCTTTAGTTGCAGGTTTGCTAGACATAATTTCGCAGCAACTCTTTCTTTCGCAGTTTCAGCTGCGAGTCCCGCCAGTACGTCCCCTGACTTTTCCTGATTCGCTTTTGCTAGCACATCTCTTACTGATTTGAATGAGTATGTCCTGCTGTTAATAGTGCTCCTTAGATTCAAATGAATCCCTCCCTTATTCTCTCTATAATGACTGACAGTCCTATTGATTTGTCAGGTTCATCAACGCTTTTAATGTATCTATTTCTTCTCCGGTAAATGAAGACACAGCATATGTCGGACCTTTCACTTTCACTTTTTCTAATATTTTCTGAGCAGTATCAATATCAGAATCTGGATGGTCAATTTTTGTTATTACCCCGATGGTTTTGCATGAAAATGCTTTTGCAAATCCAGGTGGAAAGCATGACTTTTTCGCTGTTGAATCTTGTACGAAAAGTACGTATTTAGCTTCAAGTGCCGTACTCATCAATGCTTTATACATCATGGGATTTTCCATGTACTCCCCTGGTGTATCAATTGTTTGTGACTTGTATTCAAGTGTCTGAGTTTTTGTTGGTTTCCCTTTTATTCCATGAAGACGCATGATCAATGATGTCTTTCCGGCGTCTACAGCACCGATAACCATAATTTTTTTCATAGTTCCTCCATTACGATCTTGTGATATCACAGGAAGTAAAACCGAGTAATCTTGTTAAAACTGCATTTATTTCTCTTAATCCGGATTCTACGCTAGATACATCCCCGACAATGACTAAGGCACCTGTAAATCGATCAAGAAAACCGATCTCTACACCAGCACCCTTTGTTGCAATATCAGCTGCAATAATCGCACCTTCTCCCGGTGTCGAAGTGACAATGCCTATAGCATCGTGCGTTTCTATACCAAGCTTGTCATACAAATCCTCAACTGGTTGAGCTATAATATGTAATAGAGTTAACTGTTTGCCCGGAACATATTCCTGTATTACTCTTTGCTTTTTTTCTTCCATATATGTCTCCCTATTCATCATTCCGAAATCCACATTTTATTTGCCATCTTATGAATCTCCACCACAGAAATAGTCCATACACCGAAAGCACCTGATAGCCTTCCAATAATAGAGATGTCGCTAGAGGTCAATTGAAATGTGATATATCCGAAAAGGAACATCCATAACAACATCATGAATCCTCTACTCGACTTCCTAAGGAAAACATATCCAGAACTCGGTATGATCAGAGATATTAGTACCACTGCCCTCACCTTGAATTTGCTCGACATTCTTGATTTAGGGAAGTTACTTTTGTCAATTTTTATGTTTTCATTCGATTTCTGCATATGTCATACCATCCATTTTTAAATAGTCGAAGCTTAAATTGATGCTTTATCAGCAATCTAATATCCGTTCGGTCTTGGCCAGTTCCCAGCTCCAGACGAAAGGAATGACCCTTTTTCAAGATTCTGATACCTGTGAAAAACAAACCAAATCGATGCAGTAAAGTAAAATACAAAACCTGAGATTAGATTAATTGCATAACCGAAGTACATCCCGACCATGGTCGCCAAAGTTAGAATGAATAAAACAACTGTCGGCAATGGATGAATCGGTGCAATGTAACCCCTCTCTATAGTTCCCAAAGGATACATTTTCCTGAACTTTATCATCATATAAGCCGTCATAAGATAAACCATCAATGCCGAGAAGATAGAGAATGTAATAACCTGATCCAGCATACCTGTAAATCCAAAAGCTATAGCTATCGGCAATAAGAAAAGAATTGCACGATATGGAGTTTTGTATTTTGGATGGACCACAGAGAATACTTCCGGGATCAATGTATCTTTTGACATTGAATACCATGCCCTGCTGGCATCTGCGATACATCCATTGGCACTTGCTAGACATGCGAGTACTGTTCCAATGAACAATGCATGAATAACAAACGGGATTTTTGTTTTAAGTGCTGCATCAAACAGCGGATAAACCGATTCTGATAATTCTGCAGATGCAACCAATCCAGAACAGATGAACCATGTCGTTGTGGCACCAAGCAACAATGTTACAAGTCCTACAACTGATCCAACCGGAAGAGAACGACCTGTCGATCGACACTCATTTGCAACAAGTGCAGTTCCTTCGATACCTAGATAGAACCAGCAACCAAATTGAAATGCTCCGAGGATTCCCATCCATCCGTAAGGAAGACCGTTGGTCATTTCCTTGAGGTTTAAAATACTATTCGTTGGAGAGTAGAACTTAGTACTGAATAGTAATAGGAATATTGTTATGAATGCGACACCTGTTAAAACAATATTTAGATTCAAAGTTGCGTGTACACCTTTATAATTCATGTAAGTCAACGCTACAAGGCTTAGTATTATATACGGAAGAGCTTGTACATCTGGATGAAGTGTCTGTAAAATCTGACCGACAACCAATGCATCCGCAGCTTCTAGCATTACGTACTCGAAAACCAGCATCAGACCAATATTGAATGCGGCTAGGGGTCCCATCAGATATTTCGCCATGGCATATTGTCCACCGGCTTCAGGTATAACCGACCCAATTTCCGTGTTAATCATAATCAAACTGATATAAAGTATTCCAATTGTCCAGCATGCAATAATCGATCCAAGAGATCCGCCTTTAGCAATGGTGAAGTTCCATCCCATAAACTGTCCGACAAGTACAATGCCAACTCCCAAAGCCCAAACATGCATTGGTCCCAATACTTTGGATAAATGTGATTCAGATTTGCTTTTTTTAGTATCATTATTTTCAAGATTCTGTTCCAAATTTAAACCTGCTTTCTTTTGTTAATTAGTGGTCTTTCTAATTGCTTACAATTTACTTTTTTCCACTAGACTTAGCCATTTCTGTCTCGACCTTTATAAAATCAATAATTATGAGTCCGCCGAGTACTGCACATAAGCTCCATGCCACCCAGTTCATAATGCTCCAAAAGCTCATTTGTCACATTCCTTTCTGTAACTAGAATTAGGAATTGTCTTTACATCCCTTATAAAGTGTTTACTTTGACATTCTTCACGTCAGTGCTATAATCGCCATTTTCCTTTGTGCCATAGATATGATTGATCATCGTTTTTAATCCTTTTTCAGATTGTGTGATAATAAAAGCCATATAAATAACCAAAGCACTTAAGGTCACTCCGAAAGTAATCCAGTCTATAGAGTAATCCATTACTCCATTTGACTTCCCCTTCAAAAGCATTGCACTTAAAAGTGTTGCAAAGCACAGAATCATGATGAATAATGTATCGAATACATTCAGTAGCAGACTATTTTTTGTCACTTTATTGCTCTTCAAATTCTTCACCTCGCTCGTTTACATTTCCATAGATGCCGTGATATCTTCCTTATACAGTTCGATTTTTTTGTTTTTCAAGTGGTTAAGTACTGCAATTAGAGCTGCGGTGCTGGAAAGAACCACCACGGTACCTGTTAATGCAATCACCATCTTTATTGTCGAATTGGATGACAGTGGAAGTACTTGAAGAATAACGCCACAGACTATGATCCATAAAGCTACCATGAAACCTATTATCGTAATGCAATCTATCAAATACATTTTTTGTATCTTATTTTCCATTGTTTCACCTCCCATTGATTCAAGTAAATTGAACTTACAATATTTTACAATAACAAAAAAAGGAGCCCCCACCATATTACGTTAAGTAATATAGTGAAAGCTCCTTCGCTCACTGATTCATAAATGCGCCGTTGCATTCATACTAAATTTAATTAAATTTATTCTAACAAAAGGTTCTGATAATGTCAAACCATTACTTTGAATTTTCAGACAATATCTAATCGAGTGTTAAAATAATTGATTCTGCAACCTGCTTCATTGTTTTTCTTTTATTCATACTGATGCTCCTAATTTTCTTAAATGCTGTCTCTTCATCAATATTATAAACTTTCTGTAGAATTCCCTTTGCCTTTTCAACAAGTTTTCTTGAATCCAAGGCCTCGTTTAGGCTTTCTACCTCGTTTTTCAATACATTGAACTCCTTATACCTAGAAACTGCAATATGACAAGCTGGAATCAAACTTCTTTTACTTATCGGTTTTACGAGATAAGCCAACACGCCTGCCTCACGAGCTCTTTCGATTAGTTCCTCCTGGCTATATGCAGTCAGGAGCATTACAGGGGCCACGTTCTGCTCATTCAACTTTTTAGCTGCTTCAATACCATCCATAATCGGCATTTTTACATCCATGATTATCAGATCAGGTTTTAAAGCCATTGCCAACTGCACCGCAGTTTGTCCATCTCCACACTCACCCACTGTTTCAATTTTCTCTTCAGCAAGAATTTCCTTAATATCTCTACGTGTTACTGGTTCATCTTCAGCAATAACTACCCTCAACCGTTTCATAAAAACCCCCACATTTTATAGTTTAAAACTAATTTGAGTCTGCGTTCCATAGATGTGTCCTTTAATGCTAAAGGTTCCCTTAAGGGTTTCCTTTGTGATCATTTCAATAATTTCAAGGCCCAAGCTATTCTTTGATTTCTGAGGATTGAATCCCAGTCCGTCATCTTCCATAAAGATCGTAACCAATCCATCTGTGAGATCAAGCTTGATTCTGATTGCGCCACTTTTCCTGAACGAAAAACCATGTTCTATTGAATTCTGAATCAACTCTGTAATACACAAGGAAATACTGCTTGCCTTATTTGCGTCAATATATATATCAGGGCCTTTAAGCTCTCCCTTAATATCTTTGTTTGGCGGTACCATGTCGGTAAGTATCATATCCATGATGCTGGCAATGGTCGATTTGATATTAACCTGCTCAATACCGTCCTTTGATAACTCCTCATGAATCAAGGCAATACTGGAGATTCTATTGATACTTTCCTTAAACGCTCTGATTACGGTTTTTGATTTAACCCTTCTCATTTGCAGTCTTAAAAGACTGGCAATGGTCTGTAGATTATTCTTCACACGATGGTGTATCTCCTTCACCACCGCAGATTTATAGTTCAATTCATTTTCATTTTTTTTGATCAGTGTCTCATCAGAAAGTATTATAAAACTTCCAGCGACCTGATCCCCGTGAATTAAAGGTATTTTAATTGCCATTAGTTCGAACTGATTGATCATCACACTATTGATCATGATTGCATTTTTATCATCTTCTGAAAACAATCCTTCGCATAACTCTTCTTTGGTCAAGTCAATTCCATACATCATCTCTTGAGCAATCACATTGGTCCAAAACTCTTCACCACTAAACATGATTATGCCATAAGGAATCAATATACTCTTTGGATTCTTTCGCCTGAGCTCTGATGCCTTCAAAGAAAATTCATCCATAGACTTTATTTTGAATTTGTCAGATATCCCTTTAACTTTAAGTATAGCAGATTGTGAATTGTTGAGTTCAAACTTCAGATCATAAGCCGATTTGTCTAGGTTTTCATCAGCACTCATCTCTGTATTGCTTAAACAACCAAGAGTATATTCATCACACTTCTCCTTATCAGCCATAACAAAATTCATATCCTGATAATACGACGACAAGTAATACCAAGAGTCTGTAACCATCTCAACGATATTATCTAATTCCTCTTGTGAAAAATCTAATGGTTTAGATCTAATCATTCTCTTTTCCATCAATCTATCCCCCGCATATTTTCTATCTCTAACAGCTCAGTTTCGCTAAGCTTTTCATATCTGAATTCAAGTTGATTTTTCATATAAAACCAGTAGTAAAGTCCAAAAGCAACAAGTAAGGCCACATAGACCATAGTCACTCCCGTATTATAGTACATCAACATGGTGCACACTACAGCTATTGACCAAATGAAGGCCACCACATTGATCCCATAACCGATCTTTCTCATAGAAAACACACCATGATCCGTTTCGATTTTTTTCCTATTACGTAGAGCGCACAATAGCACAATTCCATATGACAGGTAAATTCCGACTGTGCTCAGGGACGTTATTTTAGGCAACGTCTTCATCGGAATAGCTCTTAATGAATTCTCGCCTTCTGAAAAGAGCACTGCTAAAATCAACAGAATTTCAAATATACTGCAAAGTGCAATACTGTATATAGGCATCGCATTAAGCTTTTGAACATTCTTCCAAATTTTCGAAAAAGGCAGACCGTTATTTCTTGATATGGCATAAATAATCCTGACTGTCACCGTTTGGGCAGCTAACCCACAAGTAAACATTGCCATTACAATAATCATTGATACAAATTTGGAAACCGTTGGCCCCATTATGGTACTTATTATATTTAAAGATTGTATGCCTGTACCATAATTGGCATTGGCAACAACAACATTTCCCTGTCCCAATCCGAATATCAAAATTCCACCAAAAATAATTGATATCAGAACAGATAATATCATTCCGTAAGGTACTGTTCTTGTAGGATTAATACACTCCTCTGAAACACTTGCAGAAGCATCAAATGCTGTCAATGTCCAAGCTGCCATCAATAACACCGGTATAGTATTTGGTATATTAACATTCTCCATTACATTGGAGAATGCCAACCTCTCCATACTGATACTAGGACCCGAGAAAACTATAAGTAAAATAAAAATAGCTATAACGCCTATGATATGGATTCCAACACTTAGATTGTTGACTTTGGTTGTAGTCTTTATACCCAACAGGCTAATAACCGTTTGAATTAGTATAATCGTAGAAAAGAGAACCAGTAATTCCAGCTTTGTGGGAGTTACGACTCCATTCATCTGAAGGAAAAACTCACTTAGACCAAAATTTATTCCTGCAGTACATGCCAACCATCCGATCAACGAAATACAACCATTTAACCATCCGATTTTGTTATTGCCTAATATATTTGTCCACTCATATACACCACCTGCAATAGGATAACAGGATGATATTTCAGCCAAGGAGAACGCTATAAACATCTGAAATACTCCCACAAGGAACCAAATATAAAGTTCAAACTCGCCTTTCCCTCCAGATCCTGATCCATAAAGGAAAATGAGCCCCGTAAGCACTGAAATAACAGAAAATGATATTGCAAAGTTAGAAAACACACCCATACTTCTTTCCAGTTCCTGAATATATCCAAGCTGTCTAAGTTTCTGACGATCCTCCTGAAGCTGTTTATTTCGACTGTTGATGAATCGCAAAGAAACTCCCCCTCGTAATAGTAATTAGACTAATAGATACTAATTCGTTCAGTCCTTGCTTCGATTTCTTCAGGAGCATCAGACCTTATATACTTACTTCCGATTAAGAAATAATAGAATCCAGTAATAGAAAAGAATACCACTGCAAACATGACATACTGCCTGTACCTAACAAATATTAGTATCATGATAATCAGCAACAGACTTGCCAGTATAGTCATGAAACCAAGCCATAATTTCAACCCTATTCCGCTGTCTTTACCAAGTTCTTTGCATTTAATTTTTATGTAGGAAACGACAACTAAAAAGTACATCAGCAAAGCAAAAAAGCTCGCCCAAAAGACAAGAGTTTTTGCATCAGCAACTACCGAGAGTGTTATTCCAATCAAACCAGAAATAATAATTGCCATATATGGAGTTTTGGTTATTGGATGTAAAGTACTTAGAAACTGTGGTAGATAACCTGCCCGAGACAAGGAAAATACTTCTCTGGAAAATCCATTCATCATTCCGTGTAAACTTGCCAGCAACCCGCTTAGAGCCAATACAATGAAGACAATAAGCGCTACATTATCATTAGGTTGAACTTTTAGAAGTATACTGGCGAGAGGTGAATCTGTATTTAAAAAATACTTAAACGGCACCGCTGAAAAAGCCATCAACAACATGCCGATATTTAATATTACAACGGTACTGATACTGGATATAAAACCATAAACAATATTGGATTCCGGATTTATAGTTTCCTCTGCAGCTAGGGATATGCCTTCGATGCAAATATAGAACCACATTGCGAAAGGAATCGCTGCCAGAATACCATTAATACCGTTAATGAACATCGGCTGACTGGTTAATGTTTCGATTTTTAGCACACCAGAAGTACCTATGAAAAATATTGCCAAAGCACTGATTGCGAAACATGTAATGATAAGTTGGAATATCCCCGAATGTTTAATGCCTATAATATCCGTAACAACAAACAAAAAGTATATGAAAGCAATTACATGTATGTGTGAAATTGTCGGATATATTTGAGAAAAATACATACTGATTGAAATTGTAACAGCAGCGGCCGCACACATGAATTCCATAATCGTAGCCATTCCAGTCAAATAGCCCAAATAGGATCCCAAGGCCTTTCGTCCATAAGCATATGGTCCGCCTGCATATGGCAACAATATTGACAATTCAGAAAAAACAACCGTCAGAAAAATATAGAACAGAGATACAATGAGAGTGGCTACGATAAAGCCCATCGCACCAGATACCTCAACGCCATAATTCCAACCGAAGAAAGTTCCCGCAATAACGCTTCCTACGCCAACCCCCCAGAGATGTACTCCTGACAAAGACCTTCTTAAGCCAAACTGAGTATGAAATTCATCAATTTCCCTTTGTGTAATCAAAATATCATGTTTATAATTTGTCATATCGTTTCCTTAATTTTATTAGAACGTATTTTATAATTATTGGTCTACCTCAATGAGAAAGCTTATATTTAACGATAAGATAAAAACTTGTTATATAAATATAATACTAACACATTTTAGGCTTTATTTAATATTATTACCTGTCACTTTTCGTAATATTTTTAATATTACCACTACACTAACGTTGTCATAGGTTGAAATAGTATACGAAAAAAGATCATCCAACTTCATCTTGAAGTTGGATGATCTTTATAATTCTCAGTCACTGTATTATTGCTCATATTCCTAACTTTCGCTATGACTTAATAAGGGCTCATACATCATTAACGCGTGATTCTCACAAACAGGCTCATCATCGACTCTTTCACCAGACAGATTGTAGATCTCTCTACTTATTTGATTATGTCTTATATATCCGCCCCAGAAAGCATGTGTAAACTCATGATCTTTCTCATATATCTTATACGAAAAGTATTTTGGTTTATCTGAGAGCAATTCTCCGATTAAGTATTCATCATCAACGGATATTTTAAATTGATAAGTTTCATTTGTATCGTTTCTAATTTGTAAATCTCTATAGTTATAAACACATGTCGCACCGCTTCCAAAAGGTTGAGTCCTCTGAGAGTCTGGAAAGACATCAAAGCTATGTCTATGTCTTTCAACCACAGTTAATGGTGTATGTAAAGTAATCCAGTATAATAGATTTGATAATTGACATAGTCCGCCGCCAGGACCGGGTTTGAACTTTCCATAATGCAGTACCATTCCATCTTTGTACCCTTTGAATTTAGTTGGCTTCCCAATGGCTTTCCAGTATGAAAAAGTCTCGCCAGGCCTTATTACTAAACCATCTATGTGTTTGATCGCTATTTTGAGGTTCTCAACTTTGTTGTGTTGCATCCACATATCTACATCCTTCAGTTTTCGATATAAAGGTGTCTTATGATCACTGATTGGATAATCTAATTTTAGATTTTTAGAAATACAGGTATACTTTTCTTTTCCGAAATACCACTGAAAATACCTTACGATGGTATAATACTTCTTTCCAAAAAACGTTCTTAATTTTGAGCGATATTTGGGTTTCAAGTACTCATAATTCTTCATAATTATCTCCTACATTTTTAATCATATTGTTCATCAAGTTTTCTCATAATATACTTATATTACCATAGTTTGAATTAATATAAAGCCAGTATGTTTTATCACGATGGGTATACTAGAAATGAGGTGAATTCAATGAGATTATTAAATCAATTTTTACTTATCGGCATATTATGTGCATCATCAGTGAACTTAACATTTGCAACGGCTGACCAACCTGTTGTTTCCGTTATCAAATCCAGATCAATGGAAAAGTTCTTGATCAACCCATTATCATTCTCGATGGTGTTAGTTATGCTCCCGTGAAAGCTCTCTCTGAAGAACTATCTTTCACAACCGAATGGAATCAAGATGACCGTCAAATTAGTATTAGTCAGAGTGTGCATAAGCTCAATACTGAGGAGAACTTAAGTTATAGTGCTATTCCCGCTTATAATCACGCTTATCAAGAGAACTACATGACTGATACACTGGATCTCATTTTAGAAGAAGCTGAAAACGCATACGTTCTGCTTGATCCAAATGAGCCAAGTGTCTTAGAAGCACTACCTTCTTTGAAAGAGAAAGAAAATGAGGTTTCTGCTTATATAAGTATAGGAACAGGTGAAAACTGGCGTGATGACTTTAATGAGTTAGAACCCTATCTTGTCGCAAAGCAATGGGGCGATTGGAATGGCGAGTTTTTCGTTAACGATGTTACGACTGGGATCCTACCTCTTATGAAAAAAAGACTGGACTTGCTTGCTGAGCAAGGTTTTGAATGGGTAGAGTTTGATAATATGGACTGGGCTTTTGATGACGTTACTCGAGAGCGGTATAACTTTAAAGTCACTCACGAGGAAGCGATTGACTATTACCAAAAGCTCTGTGGTTACGCACATAGTATTGGTTTAAAGTGTATGGCGAAAAATACGACGATAGGTTCAAGTTCCTTTGATGGTGTCACTTACGAATCTTATGCATCCGATAAAAACTGGTGGGACAACACAGAACTTCAAACATTCTTGGATCAAGGCAAACTTGGTCTTATTGTGCATTACAATGATAATTCTCCTGAGAAAACATATAATGACTATCTTGAGATCTATGGTGAACATCTTTCATTTATTTCTGAAAGTATAAGTTCAAAATCGTATGTACATTTTAATACAACGAACCCATAACCTGAATCTATAAAGTTAAACAGCCCTCGCATTGACAATGAGTCAAAGCAAGGGCTGCAATAAATCAAATGGTCATTACAGTAAAGAGCAGAGTGCTAATTGTAGACACTCTGCTTAAATATTCTTTTGACCGGTTTTATCGGTATCTCAATTCGGTCTTTAAGATTGTCTCATCTCTTTCGATCATTCCCTCTACTCTGGATAGGGCAATACAGGATTCTGTGTCATTTCTGTGTTTTCTTATGTGCTCCATTTCTTCTTTTGAAAAAGTGTTTTCATTCATCCCGCCGCCGCATTCCACTCTGAGGACTCGTCTTTCTTCCTTTAGATTGATAAGTTCGTTTAACAATCCATTAGACATACCAACACCTCCTCCTACGATATATATATACCCAAGTTTTTTTATTGCATTCTGAATAGAGTAACTTGAATTACATTAATGGCAACTCAGAATAAGATATATCATTATTAGGTAGGATAATTACAAACTTGGTACCAGCACCAACTTTAGAGATACATTTAATATCACCTTTTAATACATCTTGAACCATGCGATTTACAAAATAAAGCCCTAAACCACTGCCACCTTTATCCCCCATATCTGTTGTATAGAACGGGTCAAAAATAAACGGCAACTGCCCATCTGTCATGCCGCAACCATCATCTGTAAAACTAATGAAAAGACCTTCTTCCTCTAAAGCAGCAACGATTCTGATGACGCCTGCATCTTTGCCTACGAACGCGTATTTTAATGCGTTCGTCAATAACTCACTGCAAACCTTCTTTAGCACGGATGCTGATTTTAATTGAGGTAAAAAATCATCAAATTCAGTTTCAAATTGCAAATTGTGCAGAGTAATTTCTTCCTCGTGTTCTTTCAAACTAGACTCTATAACATTTTCTAAACTATCACTTTTGATCATCTCGTCTATAGTAATAGGAATGTTTTTCATCCCGTCTATAAACTTGGTAATCTTACTATAATTAATAACAAGCATATCAAGAACTTCATGGCTGGATTCAAGGTATTTTTTTAAACTGTTTATTTCTAACTTATTTTCAAGAAAAGCAGTTTCTATTTCAACTAGCTTTTCTTGAAGAAATGTTACAGACAGTAATGTATTACCTATCGAAGTGTTGATTTTATGCGAAATTCCAGATAACATTCTCTCAAATGATAAAAGTTTATCTGCATTCGATAGCTTAATTTTGTAATCTTCTATTTCAGTCAACAACTTATGCAACTCAGCGTTTGTGCTTTTCAATTCCTTACTATATGCATCTAGCTCTCTATTTTTCTGAAATACAATTTCATTTTCGGTTTTAGTGAGCATCAGCTCTGACTCATACGCTAAAAGCTTTAACTGATTGTTTTGATTGTTTCTATTGATGACTTCATCTAATTTATAAAACTCCTGATATAGCCTCAACGCTTGTGCAAACAACCCTCTCTTTTCATAGAACTCTGATCTAAAAAGGTAATTCTCCCTTAGGAAGTAATTGCTATTGGTTTCAATACATATATCATAGCTTTTATTGAACATCTCCTCAGCCAGCTCATAGTCCCCAGAACTCATAAGTGCGTAACCATACTCATTACATATATTAGCAAGATACGCGCGTCTGTCAGTGGTTAATATGTACTCGTAAGCAATTATAAAATACTGAATGGATTGATCAATTCGACCTAATAGTCTTAAGGCATAACCAATATTATGTGCAAACCGTTTACCCTCAACATACTCGATTGATTTAGAGTACAAGAATGCCTCTTCAAAGTAGTTCAGTGCTTCTTCATATTTTTCCAAAATGATCGATAAGTTGCCCAACGCATTAAGTAGGTTTGCTTTCCCAATGAGGCAATTATTCTCCTTTGCAATCTTCATTGCTTTTTCTATAGTCACATATGCTTGATCTGTTTCTTTGGCACTTATATAATCTATCGCCAGCAAATACATGGTATCTACCAGTTCATCAAACCGACCTTCTTTTTCCAGAATCCCAATGAGTCGACGCATGTATGTAATATATATGATGGCATTTGGAACATTCAAAAAGTAATTTTCAACATGTGCAAATACATTTTCCAATATAAAATCACATTTTCCACTCTCATATTGATCCAGCATAAGATTCGCATCGTGCATAGCATCATCAAAACGCCCCTCTTTTAACAATTCTTCAATATGTTCTTTTGTTATTACATTGCACAACATATGACTCACCTCCTTAATCCATTCATTACGCAATTCATACCCCGAATTATATGGAAGATTACTGTTAAAGTAAAAAGGAGCCCTATTATGAGCTCCAACTTTGTATTTAATTAAATGCATTCACTATGACCATCTTCAAATATAGTGATAAAATTCCTACCGCTACTCCAAAACATAATCCAGTCACACCACGTCTTATATTGTTACTCTTAATATTGAATCCATACTGCAGTACGCCGTCGATGATCATAGGAAGGGCCAATATCACTCCATATGCCAAACCATAATTGTTGATAAGCTTCTGTTCTAACTTTAAATATACAATAACAGCTATACTCAGCACAGTTCCAAAAGTTATCATGGAACAACGCCAACACAGCGGAAAACAGAAACCTTTAATAATCGGAGCTCTATCTCTTTTTCTATTGCAAATGGGTACATTACCTAATTTTATTAGATGCATAACTTCACCTACTTTATCCCTGTAATGATTATATACCCATGGATTAAGTTAGTAGTTGTAAAAGGTGTTTTTAATTTCTACCATATTAAAAGTATTAGGATTGCATTAATCACCAGCATACTATATGATGAATGTCTTATGACACCACGAAGGAGATTTTATGGAAAACTTATACCGCAATGGTTTAGAATTATATAAGCAACTTGATGATACAATTGAAGCTCACTTTCTCACACACAAAAAACAAGCCCCCTGTGCCAAAGGATGCTCTTCTTGTTGTAGTCAGTTTTTTGAAATATCAGAATTGGAATTCATGCTGATGTTTGAAGCGATTGATAACTTACCCGACGAGAAGAAGTCATTACTTGCAGATAAAGCTCAGGCTCTATTCTCATTATTCAAGGAGTATTGGCCATCTTTCTATGAGGATTACTTCACACCTGAAACCAGCACCATACACACTGACGAGTACTATCAACACCCTGAACGATTCAAAGTCAACATACCATGTGTGTTTTTGTCTGATGATGGCGGTTGTGAAATATACGCTCATCGTCCAATTATTTGTCGCACAACAGGCGTTGGGTATCAACATCTCATTAACTTTGGATCTGTCTGCAACTATATAAAAGGGATTACTTCACCATTATGGCAAGCTGATTTGCGACCATTCATTCCTACAATCGAGGAAATTAGATGGTTACCTGATCCTAGTGATTCTCAGAATTACAAACGACAATACCCAATGTTTTATTATATCTATGACTTGTTCATTAATGAGAAACAACAGAAATACCTCAGCATTTTGGAGTCATATAAAATATAAATGTGCATATTAAAGACGAGTTCTCATCATTAGAGATCTCGTCTTTTTTTAAAGTAAAATATTGTAGTTTAGAGAGCCCCCTATTCTTGGTATAAATAATAAAAGGGGGATGCTTATGAATTCTATATTTAAAAAATCCGTTGAATTGAATATGAAAATTGAAAAGTTCTTAGATACCATATCAAACAGCCTATCCTTATTTGAGAAAGTAATCAGCTGTTATCTGTCAGATGATCATGAAACATTTGTAGAAACGTTCGAAAGAATTTGTTGTCTAGAAAGCGAAGCTGATAAATTAGAGATTGAAATAAAGGTTACATTGTATAAGTTCATGCTTTTACCGGATATAAGGGCCGATGTTCTTTCCTTAGTTAAGAGTTTAGATAATATAATTGATGCCACAGAAGCAATTACAAAGGACTATCATATCCAGCATCCAAATTTTCCAAAGGAAATACATCAAGATATCCTTGAATTGACACGCAATTCGGTTTCAAGTGCCGATTCTCTCCTACTGGCATCAAGAGCTTTTTTGAATGAAGTGCACTTAGCATCTGCACATATTAACAAAGTCAAATTCTATGAGCACGAAACTGATATTATCGAAGATAAAATTAATAACGCAATATTTAATGGCAATATCGTCTCTGAATTGGCAGAAAAAATATTGCTTAAAAGGCTTGTCAGTAAAATTGCTGGGATATCGGATGAGGCTGAGATCATTGGTGATAAACTTACAATCTTTACAATTAAAAGAGAGATATAGGTGATCTTATGGACGCTACTATTCTATATATTACGAGTGGCTTATTCCTAGGATGGTCATTAGGTGCAAATGATGCCGCTAATCTTTTTGGAACAGCTGTTGGGACAAAAGTAATAAAATTTAAAACGGCTGCAATTATTATGAGTATATTTATAATTATTGGGGCCGTTGCCAGTGGTTCTGGCGCAAGTCATACCCTCGGTAAATTAGGCGCGATCACCAGTCTTCCTGGAGCTTTTATCGTTGCTTTATCTTCAGCCTTAACGGTCTTCGTCATGACCAAATATGGCCTCCCTGTTTCTACTTCACAGGCTATTGTCGGAGCTATTATTGGATGGAACCTTTATTCTTCCAGCCCAACCAGTATCAGCACTCTATCGAAAATTGTTCTAACATGGGTACTGTGTCCTGTACTCTCTGCTATTTTTTCAATCTTGTTTTATAAACTCTTTAAAAATAGAACTAAAACTCTTAAATTGAATATATTTCTAAGGCATTACTATATCAGAATTGGATTGATGGTGGTTGGCGCTTTTGGTGCTTATTCATTGGGAGCAAATAACATTGCAAATGTAATGGGCGTTTTTACAAATTCTATTGAATTGCAGCCCCTTGATCTTTACTTCTTCACTATTGATAAAACGCAGATTCTATTCTTTTTAGGATCAGTCGCAATATCATTTGGGATATTCACTTATTCTAAGAACGTTATGACCACGGTCGGGAGCAGTATTTATAAATTATCTCCACCGACTGCTCTAATCGTTGTTTTATCTAGCTCCTTTGTATTATTCCTATTTGCTTCAGTATCTCTACAGAATCTGTTAATATCCTTGCATATACCACCTATCCCGCTGGTTCCTGTATCAAGTTCTCAAGCTGTAGTCGGTGCTGTTATTGGAATTGGACTTGCAAAAGGAGATCGGAATATAAATTATAGCAAGCTAAAGAAAATATCCTTTGGATGGTTGCTCACACCGACAATATCCTTACTTCTTTCTTATATTAGTCTATTCTTTATGCAAAACGTGTTTATGCAAAATGTATTCTAATAGGAAACAAAAGATTCCACATCATACTCATTATGGAATCTTTTATTCTTTATTGGATTCAATATATATTTCGAATTCTTCGTTTGTAGGAATTTCAATTCTAAAGTGAACACCTTTTCCTTCTTCACTCTCACAGATTATACTTCCTGACATCCTATTAATGATGTTGTAAACGATGTTCATTCCAAGCCCATTATTATTACTCCCTCTATTCGTTGTAAAGAATGGGTCGAATATTCTTGGGAGATTTTCTTTAGGGATACCTACACCATTATCACTATAATCAACTATAAATGTACCATTATCATATTTACATTTGATAAGTATTTCATTATCCTGATTAAGTTTAAATCCATGATGAACAGAATTCATGATAAAGTTAGTGAACATTTGTGAGAATTCACCTGGATGGCCGCCTATATATAATTCATCGGGGCAATCAATGTTGAACTTTACGTTACGGTTCTTATACTCATGCTTTAGACTAATAATAACCATATTAATGTTTTCTTTCATACTGAATTTGTGCTTAATATCACTTACTTGTTCCACTGCGACTTGTTTGAAGCTCTGTACCAGTTCTGCTGTTCTAATTAAGTTACTATTAATAATTTGCGTACTTTCATCAAGTAATGAAAGAAAATCTATAAGGTCTTTCTTCTTAAGCTCACCACTGTTCAAATTGGAAGTGAGTTTTGACAATTCATGTTTTATAAATGAATTGGTCGTTATACACACACCAACAGGTGTATTTACTTCATGTGCAACTCCGGCTACAATGAATCCTAATGCTGCGAGTTTTTCAGATTGAACTAGTTTACCAATTGTATCAGTTAATTCTTTTGTTCTATCTTCAACGATCAACTCAAGATCTTGATTCAGATTTCCAAGTTCCATATTGGCATCATTTAATTCTTCTATATAAGTCTGTATTTCAGCTGATTTTTCTATGAATTGATTACTTATAGCCTTAATCTCTTTTGTATCTAACACATTGATATAAGAAGTAGTAGGCTGTGTTTCAAAATCCCAGTTTTCAATGGTTGATGAAAGGCGTTGTAGTGGTTTAACTATTAAATACTCTTGAGAAACAACTTTAACCAGCATGACGAACATAATTGCTATCAAGAAAATAGGAAGTAACTCATTAATCTTATCAAGCAACTCCAATACTTTTGATTTTGGGATTAGAATTAACAAGTCATTCCCCAATAACTCATTGTTCTGCTTAAATAAGAAATAGTCTTCGAATACAAAATCACTACCTGTTTCAAATTCTGGGACAACATAAAATGGAAGAGATTCTTCAGTACTGTCAATTACATATCCATCACCAGAAGCAACTATGATTATTGCGTCTTGTCCCCTGGCACTGACCTTTAGATAGTCCATTATTTGCTCAAGGCCGATTCTACCTACAAGGTAGTTGTTATCAACTTCTAAACTAATATAAACACTCAGAGTATCCTGTTCCGAAGATTTCATCATAGGTGACATCACCAAATTAGCTGAGTCAAGACTGTTGATGAACTCTCCCAGCTTACTCGTCGACACATCATAGCCTTCGAATATCAAACTGTATTCGTCTTTAACGAGGATCTGTGTCAAATGCATATTCTCATTAACATAATACATATCAGAAAACATGTCTAAATCTACGTTCAACTCGTTATTATTCAGATCATTGTATATCTTAACAAATTCACTCATATTCTCATTTAAACTGGTATCCAAGTAATAGTTAATTTCTGCAAGTTTTGACTTTTGGTCTTCTATTTCATTATCAATGATCAGAGTTTGAATATTTTGAAGTAAGAAATATGAACAAATTACAATGACTATAATTCCTAAAATTTCAATTGTGAGAGTTAAGCTTCTTAAGGTCTTCATTCAAATTCCCTCTTTATATCATCAATGAAGTAAAGTTTTGAGTCCGTGTCTCCAAATTCATCAAAATTAACAGGTCCAATTTTAGTTTCAAAAGTAAGAACACGGTCAATGTTACTTTTCATTGAAGTTGGGTCATCATTCCCTTGCACAATATTTTGATTAATTATCTCCATGACTTTGTAAATATTTAGACTGATAAATGTAGGTACATACTCGTATTCGTTTTCAAATGAGTCAAGATAACTGTTTATTTTCTTATCTGTACCTCTTGGTGGATAATGAGAAGGCATAACACTTTGATCAATACTATTCCCTGCAGTATTAAGAATGTTTGGGGTTTTCATCCATGGCGTATAATAAATATCAACTTCATTGTTCAATTTTACTGCTAACTGAGCAATCACCCCAGAATTCGTTTGATATCCACCAATTAAGAGATAAACTGTATCAAATTGAAATTCTCTCATCTGTTCTTCTAAATCTATAGAGTTAAAGTTACTCACCTCTATATTAATTACATTGGTATTTCCATCATAATACTTTTTGAAATACTCTATAGCTGGCTCAGTATAACCATAATTTACAGTATCTCTAATAATTAATACATTCTCATGGTTTTGCAGTCCAATATATTCTGCAATACTTTTTTGTTCTTTTTCTACATCCTGAATAACTCTATAGATATTATCGTTTGCGCCAGAAAGACGATCAGTGGTTGAACCTGTAATAAAAACAATGACTGGATCATCCTCATTTTTAACAATTTCAAGAAGTTCCAGTGCACAAGATGATGTATGACTCGCTATGATAATATCAATGCCATCTTCTCTGATTTCATTGTAAACACTTTCTACACGTTCTGGATTCCAACCGTCATCATAAGGAACGATTTCCATATTATCAATACCATTACTTTTCAAAAATAGTTTTGCACTATCAATTTCACTAACACCAACCAATGAGCCGCTCTCAAGTTTAGTCATTATGGCAATCTTTGTGACAGATGAACACCCACTCAGCAATAAAATTACCAAAACTAATAGTATAAAAATCACTTTTCTACTCATCATAACTAAAACTCCTTTCTAATTATGATTTATACCCCAAACTTGATGATTTTCAACGAATGGGATGCTTTCATTTATACCGAGTAAACATGAGTACATCTGAATATACTGTTTATTTTGAAATATAATAACGCCCCTCATTATAACTAAATGAGGGGCGTTCAGCATTTCTAATATGCTTCATAAATTACTTTTCCATCTAACATTGTCATAATAACCTTTGTTTCGCCCACATCTTCAGCTGGTGTCTCAAACAAGTTCCTGTCTAAGACAATCAGATCCGCTTTCTTTCCGACTTCTAGCGAGCCCGTAACATCTTCTTGATGCATGAGATAAGCGCCATTTATTGTATAAGCATCTAGAATCGTTTCTAAATCAAGACTTTGTGATTCATTAAGTGCGTCATCAGAAAAATTATCTTCTGGATTTTCCCGAGTAATAGCAACCTCCATCGCCTTAAAAGGATTGAATGTACTCACAGGCCAATCGCTGCCCGCAGTAATCATAACACCTGCGTCATGAAGTTTTTTGAATGGGAACATGGACTCAATTCTCTCATCTCCAACAGTTTCCGCAAAGTCATACATGTATGGTTGCGCCCAATACGCCTGATAGTTGGCTATGACATTCAAATCGTTGAATCGCTGAATATCCTCATCATCAATTAAGTACAGATGAGTCAGGACATTTCGAACGTTTTCTATACCGTTCGTTGAGTATGCATACTCAAATGCATCAAGAGCACTTCTCACACCTCGATCACCAACAGTATGCATATGCAAGCTAAATCCAGCTTTTTCAAGTTTTGTGGCATATGAGTTCAGTCGATCTTGATTGAATGTCATCATTCCATAATTATCAGGATCAGTATTGTAAGGCTCTAAAAGTGCGGCTGTCTGAATCTCAAAGGTACCATCAATCAGGAACTTCGCCTGATTCACATCAACAAAAGGCGACTTAACACCTTTGCGCTTGATTAACTCTGCAATTTGACTATCTGGTTTTGTAGGATCTACCCATAATGCTAGATTCGTTCGTGCATTGAGTTCTCCCACTTGATCAAGTGAAACAAAGATATCTTCGGTATCCTGAGTAATAACCTGTGCTTCAACAAAAGAAGTGATTCCTTTTGCATTCATCATACTCACCGCACGTTTGAGCGCTTCTTTCTGCTCTTCTTCATCTAATTCGAAACCCAAATTCGTGACCAAGCTCATAGCATCCTCTAAAAAGAATCCAGTTGGCTCGCCATATTCATCTTTTACGACCTTACCATACTCTGCTTCAGTATCAGCATTTATACCTGCTAATTCCAGCATGGCACTGTTTGCCCAGGCGGCGTGTCCGCCATTATCAATAAATACCGCCGGTTTATCTGGAATAATTCTGTCCAAATCGCGTTTATGAGGGTATTTTCCACCGAAATTATCAATATTGAAGCCCATTCCAATAACAACATCACGATCACTTTGATCATCCAAACAAGCCTCAATCAATTGCAAATAATCGGCCTTGCTCTGTCCTTCAAATAGATTACAAGTCACCAAAGCAGTAGACATCATCACAAATGGATGTGAATGAGTGTCATGCAGTCCAGGCATTAGCATTGTACCTTCTAAATCTATCACAATTGTTTGTTCATCAATCCACTGCGATGCATCATCATCACTTCCAACGAAAACAATATGATCGTCTTCAATGACAATAGTCTCCGCCCAAGGATTCATGTCATTGGCCGTGTAAATATCTCCATTCGTAAAAGCCGTTTTATTACCTTGGCTTTCGTCCACATACCTTCCATCGCTGTCGTCACATCCTAAAATAAAGAGTAAAACGACTGTCAAACTTATTAAAATTATTAGCTTTCTCATGTAAACAGCTCCCTTCTGTAATTATCATTTTAAAGGTTTGTGTCGTTACAAGGTCAAGCCTTTTTCTCTACAGGTATCCAAATTTCTATAATCATGGTATTTTCAATATCCGATTTATAGAAACTGGCTTTGTATATTTCAAAAGTATCACCCGTGATTTTATAATTCTGTTTTTTTAGCCACTGATACATTGCGATATACGAATTTTCAACGTCCTGTGCTTTACCGATGAATGTCGATACGACACATGTCTGACTTGGAATTTTCAGCACCTCTACACCACATGGATCACAGGCATATTCAGATATCAAACCATAACCACTATACATAGTAAGTTCGCCGTTAAAAGCACTTTTGCTAAGCCTATAAACATACTCCGTTGTCTGGAACCACTTCACCGGAAGTTTTTCACTGGCATCTATAAACTGATCAAAATCTCTTTGGTGATCGTCTGGTGCCATTGGAAATATAACCGTATAGAACTCAGGACTGGATTTAACTTCAATAGATATATTTTCATCCATGCATTTATCCACTTGATGAGTCAATGCGGCGATCCCAGCTTTCATCCTTTTAAGTTCTTCGATTCTTTGATCAACTTGCTTTTGTTCATCAATCAAAATAGATTGAAGTTTGCTCAGATCCTCCTGATAAACAATATCTTTTATACGTTCAAGGTGAATACCTAAATTGCTAAGTTGCATTATGGTGTACAGTAGTTCAAATTGAACTTCTGTATAATAACGATACCTATTGATTGTATTCTTCTTAGGCACCAATAATCCAATTCGGTCATAATGCCTTAACGTCTCAGCTGACACACCAAATATTTTAGCCACTTCTCCAATGCGATATTTCATTAGTGCTCTTCCCCCCTTAAACTCAACACATACTTATACCCATTATACCCTGCTTAAGAAGATCCGTGGACATAATGAAAACCTGAGCATAAAAAAGACATCTCCTAAAGTTAAAGAAGATGTCTGCAAAATAAATGGAAGTGACTCTTGAACAAGAAAAGTCACTGAACCAATTAAAATAATTTTAATATTAACTTTCTAATGATACTCCGTCATCAAGCACTATTTCAGCATATTCATTGAGTTTGAATGATTTCACTGCAGATTCGATTGCACCAAACGCCCAGTAGTCTAAAGTGACGTCTGAGAATGATGGGGAATCTAACTCAACATCAGGGCGAAGAATGATTTTGTTCACCATGACAACAATCTGCTCACGAAGAGTAATATCATCCGGTTTAAATTCTGCATCTGACTCATCAACTTCCACACCTGTATAATCCCAGTACTTTTCGAATACTGATGTCAGCTCTGCACGCGTAATCGGCTGATCTGGTTTAAACTGATTGTCTCCATAACCTTCAATCAATCCCGCTTTAGTTGCAGCTTGAACGAATTTATATGACCAGTGCTCTTCAGCTAAATCATCATAAATCTTGATACCAGTATTCTCTGTGTCAAGATTTAGAATTCTGGCAAAGATTGTCGCAATTTCAGCTCTTGTACCTGGTTCCGAAGGTCTGAACGAGCCATCTTCGTACCCACTCATATACGGGCTGAAAAATTCTACAGTACCTTGCGGGATCACTTTTTCAATAACGCTCTGAACAGTTTCCTTACTCTTCGCCTTCTCTTTCGAGCTTGATGAACCGCGGTCATCGTGATTATTACCGCTTATATCAACTTCTATAATTGCAGGGTCAGTCACTGTTGGAACTTCCATCTCAGGTTCTTCAGGAACAATTTCAAGATCTATTTCAATAAGTGGTTCTTCAATTGTTTCACCTGTTATTGTGTCTTCCAGATCAACTTCTATAATCGTTGGTTCTATCACTGTTGGACTTTCTGTCTCAGGTCCTTCATGAACAATTTCAAGTTCTATTTCAATAACTGGTTCTTCAATTGTTTCGCACGTTATTGTGTCTTCCAGATCAACTTCTATAATTACTGGGTCTGTTACCGTTGGAAATTCCGTTTCAGGTCCTTCGGGAACAATTTCAAGCTCTGTTTCAATAACAGGTTCTTCAATTGTTTCGCCCGTTATTGTGTCTTCTAGATCAACTTCTATAATTACAGGGTCTGTCACTGTTGGACTCTCCGTTTCAGGTCCTTCGGGAGCAATTTCAAGCTCTGTTTCAATAACTGGTTCATCGATTATTTCACCTGTTATTGTATCTTCTAGATCAACTTCAATAATCGTTGGTTCTATCACTATTGGATCTTCCTTCTCAGGTCCATCAGGAACAATTTCAAGCTCTATTTCAATCGTAGACTCATCAATTGTTTCGCCCGTTATTGTGTCTTCTAAATCAACTTCTATGATCGTTGGTTCTATCACTGTTGGCTCTTCTGTTTCAGGTCCTTCAGGAGTAATTTCAAGTTCTGTTTCAATAATTGGTTCATCAATTGGTTCATCAATTGTTTCACCTGTTATTGTGTCTTCCAAATTAACTTCTACTATTTCCAGAGTCTTTACTTCGCTGTCTTCTGGCACAAGCTGTTCATTTATAACTTCTATTATGTCCAGATTTTCTGACATAATTCCAATTTCGGTTGTTTCGTAGATCACTCCATCCGCATAAGTCGCACCCATAGATCCAAAGATCATGCTCAGAAGCATTACAACCATTGTTATTTTTTTTGCTTCTCTGATTTGTTTTCTAGCCATAGTTATCTTCCTTTCAAATCTGTTTGGTGGATTTTTCCACTCTCTTTATTTTCTACAACCCAAAATTCACCACATGTTAGATCTT
>Ga0070724_10000268_pt1 | contig 42121 bp, 36 predicted proteins | sample tdDd001_FD_67278 | JGI IMG/M metagenome (GOLD analysis project Ga0070724, IMG submission 67278) | Marine sediment microbial communities from the Atlantic coast under amendment with organic carbon and nitrate - tdDd00.1 | ecosystem: Environmental > Aquatic > Marine > Coastal > Sediment | place... | reverse complement strand
TGTTTTACGCGGTGCCCGATTTTCATAACCCAACGGGGATTTGCTGGTCGTTAACGACTCGCAAGCAAGTCGCCGCCTTGTGCATCCAATACAATGTTGCGCTGATTGAAGATGCGCCTTACCGCGAGCTAAGGTTTAGCGGCGAAGTGCTACCTCTGGTGTCGGATTTTTGCCCCGACCATTCCATCGTTCTGCGTTCATTTTCAAAAATCGCGTCACCCGGCTTAAGGCTTGGCGCTGTGACGGGAAAAACGAGCTATTTAGAGCCGTTAATCAAAATAAAACAAGGCGCTGATCTGCACTCCAGTGTTCCCATGCAGGCGCTGCTATTAGGCTTACTTAAACATGATAATTTTGACCTGCATATTGATAACATCCGTGCTCTTTATAAAGCACGCTACCAAAAGCTATTTTCAGAGCTACAGCAACAACTGCCTGACTCTTGCCAGTTAACGCCTGTCGATGGGGGGATGTTTGTGTGGCTGTCGCTTCCAAAGTGCGATACCTTTGAGCTAGCGAAAACTATGCTCACGCAAGGGGTTGCGGTCGTCCCTAGCCCAGTATTTTATCCTGCCCCAGATAATGTCCCTGCCGCGTTAAGGCTGAACTTTACCAACGCCAATATGGATGAGCTGACTGAGGCCGTAAGCCGCCTAGCGAGGGTATTGAAGCAAGTCCTGTAAGTTGGGCTCCCGCTAAGCTAAAGAGCGATGTTGGTTACCCACCGTCGCTCTCTGTCTGCAGGGTTCGATATGAGCGATGCTCGAGATCAGCTGTCGTCAAACCAAATTTAGCCGCCAGCGTCATGAGCTCCGTTCGATAACTTTCGAGCAGATGTTCGTCATCCGTCATGATTGCAAATTCGGCGAAATTTCCCAATCCCTCTAGGTGATCGACCGTTATATGGAAATTATCGACAAAGTAGATGCTACGCTGCTTTTTTAGCTCCAACACCACTTCATAGCCCATGGTGTTAAGCATTCCTCTGGCATTAGTTGCATCGACAATATTCGTGGCTTGGCAACGGTCGGCTTCAGGCCCTTTGACTATCCATAGCTTAATACCTGATGGCTCCATTTCGCGTATACAAACACTTTTGTTCTGCATCGAAAGTAAGCGTTCTTGTGTATCAAAGTAGCTATCAAACTCTAGATTATCTTCGAGCATCACCTCATGTTCTATTGTGCCCAGCGTGGCTAAAAAACCTGCTTTAGATGCCAGTCGAAATTTCAACTCGACTTCATACTTGCCTTCGAAATGCGCGTGGCTCATAAGTTATCCTCTTAGATGAACACCCAAAGATACAGCAATTACCAGCAAAATGAGAAAAAATCCCGCCTACGTACATGATCATACCGACCAAAAACAATAAATAAGTAACTTGGTTAACTCGCGCACTCGACTTCATATCTCTTTTCCTAACAACGGACAAATTTCAACTCATCAAAATAAAAATGAATCGTTCATTGATAGAAATCATACAGGACGACAGTTGCAACAACAATCATTGTTATTGCAACTAATTTATCTTCTATGTCGAGATATGAATTAATTAGTTCGAAATTAAATAGTTAGTTACATCACCTCGGTATTTCTGCTTAAGTGACTCATCAATAAAGCTGGCGTTAATCGCGTTAATCGTAAACTGAGCAAGCTCGTCTTTACTCATTTCATGTGCATTCTGCACAGCGAGAAAGTTATCGGTCATATAGCCACCAAAATAGGCAGGGTCATCTGAGTTGATCGTCACTGCTAAGTCTTTTCTTAGTAATTCAACGATATTGTGCTGCCCCATCTCATCAAACACTCGCAGTTTAATGTTCGAAAGTGGGCAGACCGTCAATGGCATTTTAGACTCAACTAAACGCGCGACTAGCGCCTCATCTTCTACACAGCGTACGCCATGATCCACTCGGCTGACGCCAAGCATTTCCATAGCATCAATGATGTTTTGCGCTGGCCCCTCCTCTCCTGCATGAGCAACCGTAATAAAGCCTTCGCTCTGGGCTTGCTTAAACACGCGAGCAAACTTCTCTGGCGGGTGGCCTTGTTCTGAAGAATCTAGCCCTACCCCAATGATCTTATCTTTGTGTTCTAGTGCCGCCGTTAACGTTTCTATCGCCGCCTCTTCGGATAAATGACGTAGGAAACACATAATGAGCCCGGAAGTGATGCCCAGCTTTGCCTGCCCCTCTTCCAGCGCACGAGAGATACCATTCACCACGGTATCAAATTCGATATTGCGCTCGGTGTGGGTTTGCGGGTCAAAGAAGATTTCAGTATGGATGACATTATCTTCTCTACAGCGCTCTAAGTAGGCCCAAGTCAAATCGTAAAAATCTTGCTCGGTTTGCAGCGCATTTGCACCTTGGTAATAAAGGTCTAAAAATGATTGTAGATCGTCGAACTGATAGGCTTCGCGTAACGCATCAGGGGAGTCATATGGCAGGTCAATTTTATTACGCTTGGCAAGTTTAAACAGCAGCTCTGGCTCAAGTGAGCCTTCAATGTGCAAGTGCAGTTCTACTTTTGGTAAACCTTGAATAAATGCTTTCATATTTCACCTTTATCGCTGTTATATAGGTGTTATTACTCTTGGCATTAAACTGGGGGATATTATGAACGCCAATACAAAGAGTAAGAACACACAGGTTCCTAACTCTTCGTAATCAGCACTTTACGGGGGCTGGTAGAGACCCCCAAACCGTATCATTGGGGTTATACGAAGCAAACACTATTATTATACATCACATCGGGCTTATCGCCATCGCAAGATCTCAATCAAATAGTAAGCTTGTCGCGATCGTCACATCCCCTTCTTGCAAAGCGGAAAAATGGGAACAATCGCATTATCTGTTCCGGTTTTATTTTTTATAAAAAAACTACTCTAGTGCTATCGACAACAACGAGGTACTAACGATGAGTTTTTTAACCTATATTGCAAAGTTCAGCCAAAGCTCTTATAAACATGAGAAGAAAGAAGGCGTACTCGCTCGGCTTTTTTATCTCAGCCCAGCGCAAAGAATGAAAAGACTCAACGAGTTATTTGGTGATGATGAGCGATGGGGGCCATTGTATGAGCAGCCCAACCAAGATGAATCAACCCAGCAACAGACACCAAATACCACAGCAAACTTCTCACTCACGGAGCAGTAACTACCCCTATGAGCAAAAGAAAGTTAGAGCTCTACGAAAATCTTTTCAAACACTTAGGGCCTGGAATGTCGAGCGCTACAATTTCCGATATCTCAGGTTACTTACAGTGCAGCGAACGCCACACCCGTACGCTGCTAAAACACATGGCAAGCAAAGGTTGGCTCACATGGAAACCTTCTCGAGGTCGAGGCCTCAGAGGAGAGCTCTCTTGCCTAGTCGAGCCGATATCGGCCTGCTATCAAGAAATGGATAATGCTTCAAAGTTAGGTAAATATGAACTCGCCCACAAGTTGGTTGGGTTTAATGAGCGCGATACCGCATCGGGTCTTAAGCAATACCTTACTCAAGCAACAACCTCAAGTGAAGATACTATCTACGCGCCCTTCCACCGTCAGATAAACTGGCTTCACCCTCACCATGCTATGGAGAGAACCGAGCGCCACCTTATTCATGAAATCTATCAAACCTTGGTCGCTTGTGAGGCTACATCACTTCATGGCGAGCTGGCTCATAGCTGGAAAACCAACCACAATGGCAGTGAGTGGGTTTTTTATCTATGTGCTGGAGCCAAATTCCATGACCTATCTTTGGTGACTTCGGCCGATGTAATAGCCAGTTTAGAGGCACTAATACACTCCAACTATTGGCGGCACCTCTATGATCATGTGTTAAGCATCAAGTCACTAAGCCCTCACTCTGTCATCATTCAACTATCCGAGCCCGACCCACATTTTGCGCAGCTATTATGCCGTTCTGAAGCAGCCATAATGCCCCAAAAATACGTCCATAGCACAAGTAAAACCTTCAAACCAATTGGCTCTGGCCCCTTTTCTCTCGACATAAACTCCGAGAAACTGATCCGGTTGCAACGTTTTGGTTATTACAACCGCTGCAGTGCCTTAGTCGGAAAAATCGAACTTTGGATTCATGAAGAGTGGGCGAAAGAAAAGAGATGCGCAGAAAACTTTTTCTTTCTCAATGACGACGAAGAGATCTACAAAGTATCGACATCCAATATTGGCTACTTTTTTATTATGTTGAATCGCCCTGAGCTGCAAAATTCAACCATGAAGACGCATTTACTCACGCTGTTAGGCGGCGACAATAATGTCACCATCCCTTACCCATTTCCTATTCAGTTTAGTTATGAAAACAACAGTGAGAATCGCGCATTTTCAAATGAGCTGATTGCCAGCCAAGCCAAAAATAATGGTTTCTCTCACGCTGCGAGGGCAACCCAAGTCGTGTACGGCAAGCCCATTGCCAACCAAGACCTTTCTATTGGTGGCATACGCTTAGAAGGCGATGAGGCCACGAGTTTATTTTCGTTTTTCAAACTCTACCCTTTTTGGCAACGGAACCTTAATTGGAAACAGCAGCAAAGAATGGAGCAGGTATTGGGGAAAATTCGCAGCTCCGATTCGCAGCAGCAACGGCTCGCTCTAGCACACGAGTTGCTTAACTGGTTAAACGAAGATAACGTACTCGCCATCGTTAGATCAGAAGATCTTACCCTCACCGTGCCTGCACGGATCAACGGAGTAGAGATCAACTCAATTGGCTGGTGTGATTTTTCCAAACTGTGGATCGAAGAGCGTCATGCCGCTCACTCCAGCAAAGGCAACCATTAAACCTATCTTTATCCATGCAACATAGGCGCGCCCTATCAATAATATAGAATCAATCGCTTATACATAGCAACCTATTCCGATTACTCTTCGCTCTATCGAAGGTTCTCCCCTTCACCATTGACTGATAACAGCGATGCTAAATAGTAAAAGGAAGAGATGATGAGCAAGAAACTAACCACTGCCGCAGGGTGTCCTGTGGCTCATAACCAAAATGTGATGACGGCAGGCCCACGCGGCCCTCAGCTCCTGCAAGATGTCTGGTTTTTAGAAAAGCTCGCCCACTTTGATCGCGAAGTGATCCCCGAGCGCCGCATGCACGCTAAAGGTTCTGGTGCCTACGGTACCTTTACCGTCACCCACGATATTAGCCAATACACACGCGCCAAACTGTTCTCTAAAGTGGGTAAGAAAACCGAGCTGTTTGCTCGCTTTACTACTGTCGCGGGTGAACGTGGCGCAGCAGATGCAGAACGTGATATTCGCGGTTTTGCGCTAAAGTTTTACACCGAAGAAGGCAACTGGGATCTAGTGGGCAACAATACCCCCGTTTTCTTCCTGCGCGATCCTCTAAAATTTCCGGATCTCAACCACGCGGTCAAACGCGATCCACGCACCAACATGCGTAGCGCAACCAACAACTGGGATTTTTGGACTTCACTGCCAGAAGCTTTCCATCAAGTTACCATTGTCATGAGCGATCGCGGTATTCCTGCGACCTATCGCCACATGCATGGTTTTGGTAGCCACACCTTTAGCTTCATCAACCAAGATAACGAAAGGTTTTGGGTAAAATTCCATTTTAAATCTCAGCAAGGGATCAAAAATCTGACCGACCAACAAGCACAAGAGCTGGTTGGCCAAGATCGTGAAAGCCACCATCGTGATTTATATGAAAGCATTGAGAAGCAAGACTTCCCGAAATGGACCATGCACGTACAGATCATGCCTGAGCTCGAAGCCGACCAAGTAGACTTCAACCCCTTCGATCTCACTAAAGTATGGTCACAAAAAGATTACCCACTCATTGAAGTCGGCGAATTTGAACTAAATCGGAACCCGGAAAACTTCTATGCCGAAGTAGAACAGTCTGCGTTTAACCCAGCCGCCGTTGTACCAGGCATTGGCTTCTCACCAGACAAGATGCTGCAAGGGCGTCTCTTTGCCTACGGCGATGCGCAGCGATATCGCCTTGGGGTTAACCACCATCAAATTCCGGTGAACGCCCCTCGTTGCCCCGTGCATAGCTACCACCGCGATGGTGCCATGCGTACCGATGGAAACTTTGGCTCAACCATCGGCTATCAACCTAACCACCAGCAAGAGTGGCAAGAACAACCAGACTACTCAGAGCCGCCGCTACGTATCTCGGGCAATGCCGATCATTACGATCACCGAGTGGATGAGGACTACTTCAGTCAAGCAGGGGATCTGTTCCGCTTGATGAGCAAGGCTGAGCAGCAACGTTTGTTCGAAAACACAGCGCGTTCGCTTCAAGGCGTACCGGAATTTATTCAGCAGCGCCATGTCGAGCACGCCTTTCAAGCCGACCCTGCTTATGGCGAAGGGTTAAAAGCTGTGCTAAACCTTAAAGACTAACAATATAAAACGAGGTGCATTCCGCACCTCGCGTTCACTATCAACGGCTAGGAGAACATCATGGAAAACTTTGCCTTTCATAAACTATTCGATACCTATGAGCTGTTTATTTTTTACTGACCAAGTAATCAGCACGGCCGTGGTGATGACTGAGCATCACTTTTTTCAAAACCTGAACCCATGCCATGAAAATAGAAACTAACCACTTGTTTCTACTCGCAAAAAAATCGAACTAAAACCTCCATCACAATAACACTTTCGTACGCGCATAATAATGCGCACTCGAACGCGCGAACGATATATGCCGTCATTATTCTTTAACACTTATCTGGTTATATTGCTCGCGAAGCTCTCCCCCGAGATGCCTTAACGTTCTAATAACGATAAATAAAGGAGTTCCAGTTCATGAAAATCATTACCCCTGTTCGTCTTACCTTGTTGGCAATGGCCTGTTCAACTTTCAGTTATGCCGCGCCAACGGACGCTCAAAGTGAGCCGTTGGTGATTGCCCACCGCGGCGCATCGGGTTATTTGCCCGAGCATACCCTTGAAGCCAAAGCGCTGGCCTATGGAATGAAACCCGATTACATCGAACAAGATGTGGTGATGACCAAAGACGATCAGCTAGTGGTATTGCATGACCACTACTTAGACCGAGTGACGGATGTGGCCGAGCGTTTCCCTAATAGAGCCCGTAAGGATAGCCGCTATTACGCTATCGACTTCACCCTAGCCGAGATCAAGAGCCTACGAGTGACTGAAGGGTTCAATATTGATGACAACGGCAACAAAAGTGCTGGCTTCCCTGATCGCTTCCCAATGTGGACCTCTTCCTTTACCGTGCCAACGCTCGCAGAAGAAATAGAACTGATCCAAGGACTAAACAAAACGTTAGGTTACGACATCGGCATTTACCCAGAAATAAAAGCGCCGTGGTTCCACCGTCAAGAAGGCAAAGACATCTCAGTAGCCACGCTTAAATTACTCAAACAATATGGCTACGTCAGCAAAGACGATAAGGCCTACCTACAGTGCTTTGATCCGATCGAGCTCAAGCGTATCCACGATGAACTGCAACCTGCAATGCAAATGGACCTCAACCTAGTCCAGCTGATGGCCTACACCGACTGGAACGAAACCATGGTATACAACAACGGCGTTGCGACCCCTTACGCGTACGACTGGATGTTTGAAACCGGCGGCATGCAGAAAGTCGCGCAATACGCCGATGGTATTGGCCCTTGGAAACCGATGCTGGTCGATGACAAATCAACCAAAGGTAACATCATCATCAAACCGCTTATGAAAGCGGCCAAAGAGGCCGGGCTGGTCGTTCACCCTTACACGTTCCGTGCAGATAAAGGCCGTATTGCCCCTTACGCGGAAGACTTTAACGGCATGTTGGATGTATTTTATAACCAAGTGAAAGTGGATGGTTTATTTACCGACTTCCCAGATAAAGCGGTGAGTTTTATTCATAATAAATAAAATTAATAAACGGCTAAGTGTATTTTCACTGAAAAGCGCATTTATTAACTTTAAATGCGCCTGCCGCCCTGATAGCCATACATGTTTTTCTATTAGCTTATCGAAACGCGATTACAAAAACTGAAACTGTCGCTGGGTACGACTTGCTTCGATTGATACCTGATTTTTTCCGTGGGCTTTGGCTAGATAAAGCTGCTTATCCGTGGCTCGGATCAACTCTTCGATGGTATGTAAATCCTGGCAACCTTGCACTTCACTTACACCAATACTCACGCTGGCATTAAAGCTCACGTTCTCTGAGTTAAAAATAGTTTGATGAAACGCAATGCGAATATCTTCTGCGATGTCACACACTTGCGCATAGCCAACATTTGGGATAAAGGCGATGAACTCTTCACCTCCCCAGCGACCAGCCACACCTTGAAGTGGCTTGATAGTTTGCTTAACAACGCTGGCCAATTTGCGGATCACTTTGTCGCCGGTTAAATGCCCATAACGGTCATTTACCTTCTTAAAGTCATCAATGTCCATGAGCAGACAAGTAAGGTGTACTTGATGATCAAACTGTTTTTCCAGCCAATCATAAATAGCGTTGCGGTTATAAAGGTCGGTCAGTTGATCATGACTTGCTCGATACGCTAACGTTCGCTCTAACTGAACTTTGTCGGTGACATCTTCAAGCGTAACTTGAACGGCTGGCGCACCGTCCCATTCAATAAGATTATCGTAAATATTAAAAAAGCGGCGAGTACCGTCAAAGCAGATATTCTCTGCGACAACACTTTTCCCTGTCATTTTACCCGACATGACATTGTGATAGCGCTGGATCACGACGTCTCGGTCTTTTTCTGGCACGAGATCTAAGATGGAGTGGATACGAGAGACTTGCTCGACAGAATCGGCTCTTAACAGCCGTGCCAAAGCTTTATTTAACATCAAAGGCTTAAAGTCTCTGTGCACCATGATGCCCTGACCAGACTGGGTGATCAGCCGCTTATACATCTGGTCTTTTTCCCTAACCTTTTTATTGGCTTCAACCACGGCAGAAAGGTCGATAACGGTAACTTGCAGTGCTGGCTTTCCTTGCCACTCAACAACATGGTCAACGGAGAAAACGGTAAATTCTTTTCCGTGCCTATCAACATTAACAAAGGTGTGGCCACGGGGTGTCAGATGACCCGCGATGGTATCAAGGTAATTTTGCTTGGCTTGTAGGTGGTATTTCTCGGGGATCAGGTCTAAAAACGACTCAACATTTTTCAACAGTTCAGGCGCGCTGTCGTAGCCGTAAAGAGCGGCATAGTTTTCATCGACATGAACGGCTTTCATGTTTTGTATGATGATGACACCATAGGGAGAGTCGATATTAAATTCTGACATAGTAGCGCAACTGTTATAGAGGTTAGACCTGTTTTAGTTATACCCTATTATAATCTGAATCGCGTTTTTTCTACTAGAAACAATTAACACAAGTATCAAAAAAACGAACATCATCACGTGTTAAGGCAGCGTAATACTCGTGAATGACATGAGCGAGTATTTGCTACCGAAACACTAGAGAATATCGCCGTTGTTATTCGCCTTTTTTACCCTGTGGGCCTTTACCGGGGTTCATTTTAAATAACCCTTCCATGAACTCCATCGGCATAGGAAATAAAATCGTCGAGCTCTGTTCGCCGGCAATTTCAGTTAAAGTTTGCAAATAACGCAGCAACATGGCGTTCGGCTCTACCGCCATTTTATTGGCCGCTTCAACCAGTTTCTCGGAGGCCTCCATTTCACCCGAAGCGTGGATCACTTTTGCCCGCCTTGCCCGTTCGGCTTCGGCTTGTTTAGCAATCGCGCGGATCATGCTCTCGTTAAGGTCGACATGTTTAATTTCCACATCCGACACTTTGATCCCCCAGCCATCGGATCTGGCATCCAAAATGGCCTGAATGTCTGCGTTAAGCATTTCACGGTTGGCGAGCATTTCATCCAACTCATGTTGGCCTAATACCGATCTCAAGGTAGTTTGTGCCAGTTGAGACGTCGCTTTTAAGAAGTCTTCAACATTGATGATGGCTTTTTGGGCATCAATCACCCGAAAATAGATCACCGCGTTCACGCGAACCGACACGTTATCTCGGCTGATAACATCTTGGCTTGGTACATCCATTACCACCGTACGCATGTCTACTTTTACAATTTGTTGCACCACTGGGATAACAATAATTAGGCCTGGGCCTTTCACTTTTTGGAAACGACCCAAAAAGAAAATCACGCCACGTTCGTACTCTCGTAATACATGGAACATACTAAAAGCAACCAGTACTATTAGCACCACCACTAGCATAGGGGTGAGCATGCCACTCATTAGGAATGCTTCAATCATCTTGCTTACTCCCCGGTTTTTTTATCACTCGTAAAGTAAGACCATCTACACCGTGTACCGTGACGGTCTCCCCCTTTTGCAAAGGTTGGTCGCATACCGCAGCCCACCTTTCTCCTTCAATTTGTACAAAACCTGTCGTTGCAAAGCTCTCTGTGACCACCGCTTCGGTGCCTATCATGGCTTCGATACCACTCACAATCTGTTGTTTTCTTAACTTCATTAATCGGCCGAGGACAAATACTACAAACACCGCCGAGACCACCGCTATCGCGATGATGAGGTTCAAAGAAATTCTCAGCTCTGGTAAATCACTATCAATCAAAAAGACCGAGCCAAGCACAAACGCAATGATGCCGCCAAAGCCAAATAGGCCAAAGCTTGGGATCATCGACTCCGCCACCAGCAAAGCCACACCCAATAACATCAAACCAATGCCGACATAATTAACCGGCAATAACTGGAAGGCGTAAAGTGCAATTAATAACGAAATGGCGCCAATGATCCCGGCAATGCCAAATGAAGGGCTGTAAAACTCCAAAAGCAGGCCATAGATGCCGATGATCATTAAAATGTAGGCGATGTTAGGATCGGTGATCGTAGCCAGAAATTGATTGCGCCAATCCGGTTTGCGGGGCTCTAACGCTGCCCCTGCTAGCGACAGCACTCGAGCCTGCTTTTGCACCACAACACTTTCACCATCCAGCCTTTCTAATAACGATGCTGGCGTATCGGTGATGAGATTGATCACATTCAGTTCCAGCGCCTCATCTGATGACAAGGTGGCCGCCTCCCGCACTGCTTTCTCAGCCCATTCGATATTTCTGCCGCGCAACTGCGCCAGCGAACGAATATACGCCACCGAGTCGTTTAGAATTTTGTTTTCCATCGCCGAAGGCTTATCCGATTTTTCTTGCTGCTTATCCTCCCCCGGCGCCCCACCAATACTGACAGGCGTCGCCGCCCCCAGCGTCGTCGCCGGAGCCATTGCCGCAATATGACAAGCATAGAGAATAAACGTCCCGGCACTCGCTGCCCGTGCCCCTTGCGGGTAAACAAGACAAAGTACTGGGATATTAGAGGCGAGGATCTGCTGATTGATATCCCGCAGGCTGGTGATGAGCCCACCGGGGGTATCTATCGTGATGATAATGGCCGGCGTATTGGCTTGCAGGTTAGCGCGGGCAATTTCTTGAATAAGGTAATCGCCCACCGCAGGGCCAATCGCACCGCTAATGGTAAGCACCGGAACCGTCTTGGTTAACACATTGTCTGGTTCAACTGTGTCAGCAACAGACGTACTTTGAATTCCGATGAGACAGGCTAAAAGTATCCCGAACATCCAACGATTCATCTGACTATTCCACAACTGTATTCATATATCAGTGTAGTTCATATGACGCAGATATGGGGGAATAGAGTCCGATGGTCAGATTGAATAAAAAAAGACGAGGGTAGCGAAAAACACCACTTAGAGAGAATAAGCATGCATACAAAGAGTGCTCAGGGCTGAGCACTCTTTCATAAAACGATTCTAAACCGTTTCGATTACAGGTTATCTAATCGAATATGGCTGTTTTTCAGGTCGTCGCGGCTAATGCCAGCGCCGTCGTTTAAACCATTGAAGTAACGAAGCAACTCAGCAATTGCGTGGATAGAGGCCAATAAATCACCCGTGTGGGCAGACTCAGACGCCGTGTGCATGTTACGAATTGGATAACCAATTGAGATAGCCGCACTGTCGACACCCGCAAGCGCCGCCGCCATGCCGTCGGTGCCCATATCACGACCAGAAAAATCCAACTGGTACGGAATGTCTTTCTCACGACATAGGTTTTCTATCGTCTGCACTAAGTACTCAGAGGTGACTGAGCCACGACCAATGGTGAAACCATCACCCATTTTCAGCATGTTCATGTTACGGTCGCCAATGCCCGGCGCCGCTTCATAATCGTGATTTACATCCGTGGCAATTAGTACGTCTGGCTTAAGCTCACCCACCACTTGGGTTGAACCAAAACGGCCGATCTCCTCGTGAGTGGCAATGGTGTATAACACACGCACCTTATCTAAACCTTCGCTTGCTAGCATGCGCGCGATCTCAGTGACAGAGAAACAACCTAAACCGTTATCTAGGTAAGCGCCGTAGAACGTATCTGGCGCTACGCCACGCTTAATTGGACGGTCAAGCAAGATAGGGTCGCCTGCGCGCAGGCCCAGCGCTTCAATTTGCGCTTTACGGTCTTCACCATGCATGTGCAGCTCAAGGTAGATAGATTCAGGTTTAATGCCTTCTTTACCTGTGCGCTGCCCAGCCGTTGAGAAGTGGATAGCGCCGAGCGCTTCAACCGTACAACCTTCAATCGACTTATACGCACCCGCTTTGTCTGGGTCTTGGCAGAAGACTTTGACTTCATGGCCGATAAGCGTCGTTGGTAAGAATGAGTCGGTGTTAATCCAAACCTTACCGTTGTCGTCGATTTTACGCACTTGCATGCGGATCTTGTCGGCGTGGCCAACAATCATCACGCTAGTCAGATCGTCGCGGCCTGGGTGAGAGTCAAACACTAAGCTTGCGTTGCCTTTAAACTGATGAACTCCCCAACCTTGTGGCATAAAAGATTCAAATTCAGGCTTGATCACGCCATAGCTCATCGCGGCCTCGAATCCAATTGGTGAAGGCGATGCTAATACTTTAGACATGAAATCGAATTGACCTTGAGGCATTGCGGTTGTCCAAGGGTGCTCAAGCTGACCGTTTTTTTCTGTGCTCATCTGTTTCTCTTATATCCATTTATAAACTGTGGTTACGTTAAAGGCTGCACTCATGGACTTCAAGTAATTCTAATGAATTTTTGCTCATTCACGATCGAAATCGCCTAGAACATTGACAAACTTTGACAATCAAACTAATTTAACCATCAAGTATTTTGACCATCAAACTAAATAGGTAACCTCTTGCCGTTTACAACCGAGCACAGCCATAACTTTACATCACACAACCAACAGGGGGAGCAGCGCACTTTTTACGTCCTGCTACTCACTCTGACTGCCATGGTAGTCGAGATCGTCGCGGGCACCGTTTTTGGCTCCATGGCCCTACTGGCCGATGGTTGGCATATGGGGACTCACGCCGCCGCGTTTTGCATAACCTTATTCGCCTACCGCTACGCCAAAAAACACGCCAATAGTGGCAAGTTCTCGTTTGGTACCGGCAAAGTGAGCGTACTTGGTGGCTACACCAGTGCCATCGCCCTGGGCATAGTGGCACTGATGATGGTGGTGGAATCGGTCAATCGACTCTTCAACCCACAAACCATCCACTTTAACGAAGCCATCATGGTGGCTGTGATTGGGCTTATGGTGAACCTCCTCAGTATGTACTTACTGCGCGATCATCACCATCATCACGACCATTCGCATGAGCATGGACATGAACACCACCATGACCACAACCTAAGAGCTGCCTACCTACACGTCTTTGCCGACACCTTAACCTCACTGTTGGCGATCATCGCCCTGCTGTTTGGTAAGTACTTTGGCTGGAACTGGCTCGACGCCGTGATGGGTATCGTGGGTGCGTTAGTCATTGCCAAATGGACGATTGGCCTGATGAAACAAACCGGCCCAATCTTGTTAGATGAAAGCATCGAGCAAGAGTATAAAACGCGTATTCAAGATGAGCTCGCCAAGCACGCCACCATAAAAGACCTGCATGTATGGAAGGTCAGCGGCCACCACTACTCCGCCGCTATCACTATTGAATCCCACAGCCAAAAAACTGTGGCTGAATATAAACAAATGTTAGCTAAGTTTGATAAGATCCATCATCTAACTCTCGAGGTTCACCCAACGACACTATGCGAAACTTAGAACAACTCAATCAAACCCTAACCGAGTTTTACGACAAGATGTCTTCTTGGGAGCAGTCCGTCGTCAAAGAGACCGGCTACTCCCTGGCGCAAGTGCACACCATTGAAGTGCTAGGCAACCACGGCGCGTTAAGAATGAAAGAGCTAGCGCAAAAGCTCAGCATCACCACAGGAACGCTCACCGTACAAATCGAAAAGTTGGTTAAAGCCGAGCTTATCGAGCGCTGCCCTCACCCAGATGACAGACGCGCGATTGTCGTCAAACTTACCGACGAAGGGCAGGAAATTCACCACCAGCACAACCAACTGCACCTAGATTTAGTCGAAGATCTCACCCGCAATATTTCGACCGAACACAGCCAAGTGCTGCTCGACTGCTTGGCAAAGATGAATCAAGAGTTTTAAAAGATTCACCATTTCGACTCCTGACAGGTTCTGACAACGGGTTTCGGTATGCTTATTGCGAACTCACCAAAACCCAATAAGGACATACCATGCAGCAAGTCGTCGAAATCGTTTCATACCAAGCTATCGAGAGCGCCACAGAGCAAGATCTCATTAGCGCATCAGAGCAAAGCCACAAGTTCATTGCTAGCCTACCAGGCTTTTTGTACCGCACAGTCAGTCACAATCCAGAAACACAATCTTGGACAGATCTGGTTTTTTGGCGCAGCCTAGAAGACGCACAAGCAGCAGACGAGCAATTTATGCAATCGACCGACTGCCAACCCCTTGTTGCATTGATCAACCAAGAAAGCTTATCCATGCAACATCAAGTGGTTAAAATGAGCAGCTGTCAAAGCTAAAGCCGCGGGATAAAAAGTGAATGAATAGGGACTGAAAATGAGTAGATCGGAACGTTTGTTCGAACTGCTAACGCTATTGCGCGCCAAACGCTACGCGGTGACAGCGTTAGAACTCGCTGAGCGAATGCAGGTGAGTGAACGAACCATTTACCGAGATATTCAGTCTCTTATTCAATCGGGCGTTCCTATTCAAGGCGAAGCGGGGATTGGCTACCTATTGCAGCCCGGCTCTCACCTTCCGCCACTGATGTTTACTGAAAAAGAAATGGTCGCCCTAGAGCTTGGCATGCGAATGGTCAGAGCCTGGTCAGACGCCGAGCTTGCTGAAGCAAGCCGCAGCGCATCAACTAAGATCCTATCTGTACTACCAGATAAACGTAAAAGCCAAGTCGAGGGTTTTCCTATCTTAGTCCCCGACTTCCACATCCAAACCGAAGCCGCCAAGCGCGGACAAATGCTACGCCATGCGACCGACTCGCAACTAAAAGTCTGCATCGATTACGTGGCAGAAGACGGCAATGCCAGCCAACGTATTTTGCACCCTCTCGGGCAAGTGTTTTGGGGCAAAGTATGGACACTCATCGCATGGTGCGAACTAAGAGAAAGCTACCGTAATTTTCGCTTGGATAGAATCAAGAAAATGGTGATATTAGATGAGAGTTTCGAAACTAACGAAGCCAAATCCCTCACCCATTATATGGCGCTGTATGTACCGCCTGAGCATCATGATAATTAATGAGTTCGCACTCATCGCGCCAGAGAGCGCCAAGATCAGTAGTTATTTTTGTAAAGGCTGATTCATTTTTTGCCAATACGCATACAAACCCGCAATATCCGACGAGCACATCAATTCCATTGCACCTTTCAATTGCGCATCACTCCATTGCCACCACTTCATTTCTAGAAGCTGGGCAATTTCTTCCTCGCTAAATCGAAACCGAATGTGTTTGGCAGGGTTAGAGCCGACTATTGAGTAAGGCGCGACATCTTTGGTCACGACTGCTCGGCTCGCGATAACCGCGCCATCGCCCACCGTCACCCCGCTCATGATCATCGCTTCGCTACCAATCCAGACATCATTGCCAATAACCGTGTCACCCGCGCGCTCAAAACCATCTTTGGCGCCAGCAAAGCTATCGTTCTCTTGGTAGAAGAAAGGAAAAGTACTCGCCCAGTTTGTTTGGTGGCCTTGATTACCCGCCATCATAAACACCGCGCCAGAGCCGATAGAGCAGTAACTGCCGATGACGAGCTTATCGACATCGTCTCTATCAGGAAGCAAGTAACGCGCGCAATCATCAAAACTGTGGTTATGGTAGTAGCCTGAATAGTAGCTGTGCTTGCCGACGATAATATTGGGATTGGTGATCTGCTCGGCGATCGGTAGCCCTTTAAACGGGCTTTCAAAGTAATTGTTCATTGTTATCCTTTACTTGTTTTGGTCATTATACAAACCAAAACACGGGATACCCAAGTAATCAAAAATTACAGCGATTAATCTCAGTATCATCACCAAGCAGCCAAAACTAACTGCTTGGTGATGGATTAAACTAAAGCACGAGCTTTTTCACCATGCCCGCTTCTGCGTGGCCTGGTAGGTTACAGGCTAGCTCGACCTTGTTGTCGCCATGAAAATGCCAAAGGATCTGCTGAGCTTTGCCCGGTTTTACCGTCACTGCCGAGCCGCTATCGTGGGCGTGGCTAGGCATCGTCTTCATCATTTCTCGATGCTCTAACTGCTCTTTTACCGAGCCAATGGAAAACTCGTGGTCTAATTTTCCGGTGTTCATCACCACAAACTGCACCACGTCGTTTGGCTCTATGGTGACAGGCTTTTTAAATGTAATGCGCATGTCATCGCTTAAAATCACCGCGACAACTTTATCTGGTTTTGCTCCCTGTGCAGGCATACCCACATCCGACATACCTTGCATCTCCATCATGCCAGAATGGTCCATTTTAGCGTGGTCCATCTCCATTAAACTATGATCCATTGAGTCATGATCCATACCACTGTGATCCATGCTGCCGTGGTCCATTGTTGAATGATCCATTTTGCTGTGATCCATTGAACTTGCCTGAGCACCAAAGCCGATGAGCGCGAGTGTGAATGCTAATACTGTTTTTTTCATTCGATTTTCCTTTATTCATTGTATAACTAGCCCTTAGCGATAAGGGCTAGCGATTAAGTATTTAGTTGCTTGAGGTTTCTTTTTGTTTCCAAAGCTTGAAGATGGCGGGTAGCACCAACAAGGTCAGCAGCAACGCCGAGGCCATGCCGCCAATCATTGGTGCGGCAATACGCTGCATCACTTCCGAGCCTGTCCCTTCGCCGTACATAATTGGGATAAGGCCGATGATGACCGTTAGCACCGTCATCATGACCGGTCGCACGCGCAGCCCTGCCCCTTCGCGGATCGCTTGGGTGAGATCATTAGGTTGTAGTGGCTGGTTGTTTTCTTTAGCGTGCAGTTTTGCGCCGTGCCACGCTTGGTTTAAGTAAACCAGCATGATCACTCCAATCTCGACCGCGACTCCCGCAAGAGCGATAAAGCCAACCCCAACCGCGATAGAGAAGTTAAAGCCGAGATAGTGCATTAGCCATAAGCCACCAACCATCGCGAGTGGTAAAGTCGCCATGATGATCAACACTTCACCTACCCGGCGGAAGCTAAAGTAAAGCAGCAACATAATGATGGCCAAGGTGATTGGCACCACCACACTCAGCCTCTCTTTAGCGCGCTCCATGTATTCATATTGCCCAGACCATGCCAGTGAATAACCTGCGGGAAGCACCAGTTGCTCGGCAACCACTTGCTGCGCCTCGGCCACATAAGATCCAAGATCTCGGCCTTCAATATCCACAAACACCCAGCCATTTGGCCTTGCGTTCTCGGTTTTGATCATCGGCGGGCCATCTTCATAGCGAATATCCGCCACATCTGCGAGGGCGATGCGCGCACCGTTTGGTGTCACGAGCGGCAGGTTTTGCAGCTTCACCACAGAATCACGAAAATCTTGCGGATAGCGCACGTTGATCGGGTAGCGCTCTAGCCCTTCAATGGTTTCACCGACATTCATACCTCCCACAGCGGTCGAGATCACTTGCTGAACATCTTTAATGCTTAAGCCATAACGCGCCGCCGCACGGCGTTTAATATCAACCGTGACATAACGCCCTCCCGCAACACGCTCGGCATAAACAGAAGCCGTGCCGCTTACCTCACCTAGCATGGGTTCAAGCTTGGCGCCGATCTGCTCGATCACTTTAAGATCGGGGCCTGCGATCTTGATGCCGATTGGCGTTTTGATCCCCGTTGCCAACATGTCGATACGCGTTTTGATCGGCATTACCCAAGCGTTAGTTAAGCCCGGAAACTGGATCAGCTTATCGAACTCTTTACGCAGCGAAGCACTGGTCACCCCTGCGCGCCACTGATCTTTTGGCTTAAGCTGGATCACCGTTTCAATCATGGTGAGCGGCGCTGGATCGGTCGCTGATTCGGCGCGGCCAATTTTGCCCCACACCGTCTCCACTTCTGGCACGGTTTTGATCAGCTTATTGGTTTGCTGCAGCAACTCGCGCGCTTTACCAATCGAGATTCCCGGATAGGTGGTTGGCATGTACATCAAGTCGCCTTCATCCAGCGGCGGGATAAACTCGCTGCCCAGTTTGCTGGTTGGGTAATAAGCCGAAGCCATCAACGCAAGTGCAAACACAATCACCGATTTCGGATACTTAAGGCTTAAGTTAAGCAGCGGTCGGTATAAGCCGACCAGACCTTTATTGATCGGGTTCTTGTGCTCGGGAAGGATGTTGCCGCGAATAAAGTAACCCATCAGCACGGGCACCAAGGTGATCGCCAGCGCAGCCGAGGCCGCCATCGCGTAAGTTTTGGTGAAAGCCAAAGGCGAGAACATCTTGCCTTCTTGCCCTTCAAGGGCAAACACAGGCACAAAGCTAAGCGTAATGATCAGCAGCGAGAAAAACAGCGGCGCCCCCACCTCTTCCGCGGCTTTGCCAATCACCTGCCAACGGTTTTTATCGGTTAACGGTGTACGCTCTATGTGTTTGTGCACGTTTTCTATCATCACTATCGCGCCGTCCACCATAGCACCGATGGCAATGGCAATGCCGCCAAGCGACATAATGTTGGCGTTGATCCCCTGCCAGTGCATCACCACAAAGGCACTTAAAATCCCGACAGGCAAACTTAGCGCGATGACTAACGACGAGCGGATATGGAACAAAAACAGCGCGCAGACAATCGCCACCACAATGAACTCTTCCGCGAGCTTACTCCACAAATTGTCTACCGCCGCATTGATAAGAGTCGAGCGATCGTAGGTTGGAACAATCTCTACCCCATCAGGCAAGCTGCGTTGCAGTTCAGTAAGCTTGGCTTTAACGTTGTCGATCACCTCACTGGCGTTCTCGCCAAAGCGCATCACCACAACGCCGCCTACCGCTTCCCCTTCACCGTTGAGCTCTGAAATGCCGCGGCGCATCTGCGGGCCAATGTTAATGTCCGCAATATCGCCAAGCAGCAATGGTGTACCTTTTTCGGTTACCTTAAGGGGCAGAGCAGCGATATCTTCAATGTTGGTTAAGTAGCCTGTGGTGCGCACCATGTGCTCCGCTTCCGCCACTTCAATCACCGAGGCGCCCGTCTCTTGGTTGCCGTTTTGGATCGCCATGTTGACCTGCTGCAAAGTGAGGTCATAGGCGCGCAATTTAGCGGGGTCGATTTGCACCTGATACTGTTTCACCATGCCGCCGACGGTGGCAATCTCAGAGACGCCATCAACGGTTTGCAACTCATACTTTAAGAACCAATCTTGCAAACTGCGCAGCTCGGCCAAATCGTGCTTGCCCGTTTTATCTTGCAGTACGTAACTATACACCCAGCCCACACCAGTGGCATCAGGGCCAAGCGTCGGCTTGGCATCCGGCGGCAGCTTAGGTGCCACTTGGCTTAAATACTCCAACACCCGCGAACGCGCCCAGTACATGTCGGTATCATCGTTAAAAATGATGTAGACGTACGAATCGCCAAAGAAGGAGTAACCGCGCACGGTTTCCGCCCCTGGTACTGCTAGCATCGCGGTAGTAAGCGGATAGGTCACCTGATCTTCCACCACCTGTGGCGCTTGGCCTGGGTAACTGGTTTTGATGATCACCTGAACGTCCGATAGATCAGGCAAGGCATCGACTGGGGTGTTTTTCACACTATATAGCCCAGCCAACGTCAGGAACAAGGTCGCTATCAACACCAAGAAACGGTTGTTGATCGACCAGCGTATAATGGCGCCTATCATAGCTTACCTCCATCTTGCGGTTTATTAGCGAGCTCTAACTGCTCCAATTGGTAATCATCGCCATTTTTCGCCACTAGAAACCGTACCTGCTGGCCTTCGGTAAATCCTTTCAGCAGCGCGTCATCACCCACCGAAAAGTTCATTTCGCCCGCTTGCCACTGCCACTCGGGCACGGGTTGATGGTTTAGCGTGATCATGCCAAAGTCGGCCATTAGTATCGAAATGTCGCCATCTAGCCATACTTGGCCCGCAACCACGCTATCACCTACCTTATACTCCACCACTTGGTACTGACCTGAAGGCGTTTTTTCCATGGCAAATTCTATCGCTTGGCCTTTGGCAAGCTCGCTCATCGCTACCCCTTCGGCCACGTTAAAGTTCATGGTCATCGCTGGCCAATCCCATTCAGGAACAGGCTGGTGATTCAGGGTTATCATGCGATGGTCGGCCATCACATCACGCACCTCACCCTTGGCCCACACCGTCTGATTAATCTCATCATTTGAAGCATCAGTTGCTGCCACGCTGCTATCCATACGCGCTAAATCTGCGCTTTGGCTCGATTCAGAATCGAGTAAAAAGTGCGCCGATGTTACAATGCGCTGCTGCTCGGTGAGCCCCGCCAACACCTCAATGTCTGCGCCCGCCTCTCGGCCAACATCGATACGTGCCGAGCGGAATTTCCCCTCACCTTCCGCCAGCACCACGCGCGTCATTCCTCCCGAGCGGATCACCGAAGCTTTCGGAATAGTTAGCACTTGCTCATCGGTTACCGGTTGCAAGGCAACATTGGCGAACATGTTGGGTTTTAAAATCCCATCAGGGTTAGGGAACTTCAGTCGTACCCGTAAGGTGCGAGTTTTCGGGTCTAAGATGGGATAGACGTAATCCACCTCGCCTTGCCACTGCTTAGTTGGCAACGCATCAAGGGTCATGGTGGCGTCACTGCCCGCTTTCATCCATTGCGCTTGACGTTCAAACACTTCGGCATCTACCCACACTTCATCAAGCGGCCCACCACTAATCACGACTTGAGCTGGAGACAAATAGCCCCCTTCACGAATATTGAGGCTAGCAATCACCCCATCAGCGACCGCTTTTACTGCAATGGTTTGTGAGGCTTTGCCACTTTTTATGATCTGCTTTATTTGCTCGCGATCCACGCCCAAAGTAACCAAGCGCTCCGTCGCGCCTTTCACCAGCCCACTTCGACCAGTACGCTTAGCATTAAGCAACTCTTCTTGCGCTTTAATCAGTTCGGGCGAATACAAACTAAACAGCACATCGCCCTTGTTGACCTTCTCACCAACGGCATTGATATAAAGCTTTTCAACCCAGCCCGCGACGCGGACGTTGGTTTGCCATAATTTACTTTCGTCAAAGGCGATGTAACCGACGCTTTCAATTCGGGGAGACAACTTTGCCATGGTCACAGGCGCAGTCTTTACCCCAAGGTTATTTTCGACTGCTGGGGAGATTTTCACTGTTCCCGCTTGGTCGTTTTCGCCCGCTAGGTCTTCGGCATAGACCGGGATCAAGTCCATCCCCATAGGTGACTTACCCGGTTTATCTCGCTGATAATTTGGATCCATCGGTGCCACCCAATATAAGGGCTCATTATCCGCCTTACCTGAGCTGGTTTGTGCCATGGCTGCCATGTCGTGGCCACCCATCAATGAGTTTGCACCGTAGCCAAGTGCGCCCCCTATCAACAAAGCGATAGTGGTGATTTGAATTGTTTTCATGATTTATTTCTCGCTTGCTAATGAGTCGTTGCTATCCAATGAGTGGTTCTGATCGCTTGGTTCGAATCCACCGAGTAGAGCCGCTAAATTGCTGTTTACCAGATTAAAGTCTGTCACTAATCTCTGCCGCTCTAGCTCTATCGCCAACTCATCACTGGCCGCGCTGATCACGTCATTAAACTGCGCGGTGTTGTTTTGATAGCCGCGCTCGATCGCTTTAGTACGGGCTTTGGCCTGTTCTAGTAGCGTCGCTTGATAGCGAGCAAGTCTTTGCTCTAAGTTGTTTCTATCCACCAGCAAAGCGTTCACTTTGGCGTTCATCTGCGCGAGCAGCAGATCTTTTGCAGACCTTGCCGCGCCCACTTGATATTGAGCGGCAACATGGTTGCGGTCTTGGCGGTTTTCGGTAAACAGCGGAATATCTAAGGTCAAGTACGCGCTCACCAAATCGGAGGCGGGCTCCCCCATCATGTTGTTGGCTTGGCGATGGGCATACATCACCTCAACCCCAAACTGAGGCTTATAGGCTTGCTCTGCGATATCGACTTGAGTTTGATTGGTTGCTATCGCCACATCGGCCATTTTGACCATAGGGTGCTGGTTTAGTAGAGCGAAGTGCTTGGTCGCTTCGGTTTGCGAAATCTGCTGCTCTAACCGCGACCAGTTCAACTGATTGGTTGCTGTCAGTGTCGTTTCTACCGCGAGCCAATCGCCGCCTAGCCACTCCGATAATTGAGAGACAATGCGCCTTTGCATCTGACGATTCGCTTGCAGCTTTTCGTCAAGTTTGCTCACTTGCAGCTGCGCGTTCAGCAAGTCTTGCGCTTCGCTTTTACCAATCGAGTAATTGGTTTGAATGTAGTTTTCAAGCTCACGCATTAGCTGCTGGTTTTCCAGCAAAATGCTTGCGGCTTGCTGCTGATAACCAAGTTCTAACCAGAGTTGGGTAATGGCATTCGTGACCTCAAGCTCACGCGCAGAGATCTGCAGCGCCAGCCCATCCGCTTGCTGATTGGCTTTTTTCGCTTGCAATTCAAGGGTGGAGCCTCGCTCAAATTGCTGCATCAATCCAACGGATACGTTGGTCATCGGGTCTTGGTCAAACTTAAAGCTGTCGGTCGGTAGCCCGCCAAAGCCCACTTTGAGCTTTGGGTCCATCAAAGTGGCACTGGCTACCCCAGACTCACGCATCGCTTGAGACTGCGCGTAGAACTGCTTGCCACTGGCATCGTTGGCCAATGCTTGTTCAATCAATAAAGTAAGGGTGTTCGCCGCAGGTACAACTTGCGATACCTCTGCTTGGTTTTGAGCAGAGAATACCGGCGTTGCAACCAGCGTCGCAGCACTGATACACAGTGCTAACAAACTAGGTTTCATAAGTATATTTAAATCCAATTTAAGCTAAGTGTTGAAAGCTAAAAGCGAAGTGCTAAAAACTCAGTACAAAGCTAGGTTTTAAGAGCTCGATCATGCGAGCTAAGAAAAAATGACTGCAAAACGAGTCAATTAACTGGATTTATACTATTGGGGGTCGATAGAGGGATCGCGGCCGCTCGATCGAGTTACCTTGTCGCTCTAGGGGGATAAGCGCAAGGTGAGTTCGAGCATTAACAATCTGATTAGCAGGAGGAAAATAAGCAAACACGCTCACACAAGCCGCGCTGCAGCAGTTGTGCATTTTGTCGGGATCGGCTTCACAACTCACCGAGGGGATATCGTGTGAAGCACTGTGGCCATCATTCGCCGCAATCACCGCAGATTGTGCACTGCAGTGGTCAACTGCCGCGTTCGCAGGCTGAGCCTGACTTGCCATTTGAAAGGTCATTAAAGGCGCGCTAGACACCAGCTCAGATGATAGCAGGGCTAACATACTAAGCAGCGATATCCAAACGATGCGATAAGTCGATAAACGCATTTTAAGCCTTTAGTGATAAACGAACCCCTAGGTTAAAGCTTTCCCTAGGGGGAAGGTCAAGGCTGTTTTTCTCAAATAAGTCGATATTCTGCTATTTATCACTCAGTTACATCGCTTGCTTTGAACCATTAGTCTTGGTTCAGGCCCATACTCACCCGCATCAGCTTCTCTTTCACCTCTGCCGCTAGTCGCTCAACCTCTGGCCTTTGTACCAAAGCCATAACCGTTAAAGGGTCCATAAACGCGACGGTAATAGAATCATCCTCTTCTTCGCGCACCACAACGTTACACGGTAACAATAGGCCAATATCAGGCTCAGCGTTAATCGCCTGATTTGCCAGCACCGGGTTACAAGCGCCTAAAATAATGTATGGCCGCCTATCAACGTCAATTTTCTTTTTCAACGTCGCTTTCACGTCGATTTCGGTCAATATGCCAAACCCTTCCTTGGCGAGCTCTTCGGTAACTCGGGCGATTGCCTGTTGGTAGCTGCCATGATATTTGGTGCTAAATCCGTACATATTCTTGCCTCTCTTGCGTCCTAGGAACCTATTTATAAACAAGTGTAGTTGCAGATTTCGAGAAAGCCCCAGAACCTACCGCCTTGATCATAGTTCCATAGAGTCGCAAGATAGGTAAACCATACACTCGGCGAAAACTAGTTACCTTGACGAGTGAGCGATAATAAAACCGCAAAAACCCCACTGAAACAACAGTTAAGCTACGAGGAAAAGCATACACTACAAGCAATATGATCTGGCTAGAAACAAACACTTTGCTGTGTAATTAAAAATGAAAAAGAGACCAAGATGAAAAAAATCCTGATAATCCAAAATGATGACATTGTCCCTGTGGGCGTCTTTGGTCAGGCGCTCGAAGACAAAGGCGCACAACTCACAACACGGCATGCTTATCGAGGCGAACTCTCAGAGCTAAACAGTGATGACTACGACGCGGCAGTGATCCTTGGCGGCCGCACCAGCGCCTACGACGATGATAGCGCCCCTTTTCTAGCCGATGTTGTCACGCTTATTCAGCAATTTCATCAGCAGAAAAAACCGTTATTTGGTATCTGTTTAGGAGCCCAATTATTAGCAAGATCCTTTGGCAGCGCTTATCGTTCCAACAACGGCTGGGAGGTCGCCTTTACTGAACTGGAGCAAAGCTGCGACGCGGCCAGCGACCCTGTATTTGGCTCACTGCCAGCTCGTTACTGCATGTATGAAATGCATCAAGACACCTTGTATTTACCCGACAACGCTACCCTGCTTGCCAGCAGTTTACAGTGTAAAAACCAAGCTTTTCGGATCGGAAAAAGCAGTTATGCGGTGCAGTTTCACCCCGAAGTAACACCAGAGATTGTTCAAGGTTGGGCCAAGCGGCTCTCATCAACGATGGATGAAAGCCAGCGCGGCTTATTAGAACGCATGCTTGATACCCGCCAAGAGCAGTACCAAGAACAAGAGAAGTGGTGCCACCTTCTGGCTGAAAAGTGGCTGGAGCTGGTGTCTCCACGTTAGCTAACCGCCGAAAATCACCAAAGCTAAACGGAACGCTCGGCAGCCCCATTTCGCTGCTGGGTTTGCCATTGCGGTGCTATCCACGTCGGCACGCGGGATGGCGCTAAGGGCGGTTTGGCTAAAATCGCATCCGACACTTTTTCTGCCACCATGATGGTCGGCGCATTGAGGTTGCCGTTAGGAATAGACGGAAACACGGAAGAGTCAACCACACGTAAACGGTCAATTCCTCTGACTTGGCAGTGTTGGTTAAGCACCGCTAGAGGATCACCGTCTGCGCCCATTTTGCAGCTGCAAGATGGGTGATAAGCACTTTCGACATGCTGGCGTACCCAGGCATCAATCGCCTTATCGCTGCGCACTTCCGCCCCCGGTTGGATCTCTTCGCCGCGGTAAGCATCCAAGGCGGGCTGAGCTAAGATCTCTCGGGTAAGGCGAATGCAATCACGCCAGTCTTGTTTGTCTTGCTCGGTGCTGATGTAGTTAAACTCAATATGGGGCTTTTGGTGCGGATCGTTAGAGATTACCCAAATTCGGCCGCGGCTTTGTGGCTTATTTGGCCCAACATGCACTTGAAAGCCATGGCCATCAAAGGCGGCTTTGCCATCGTAACGCATCGCCGCAGGTAGGAAGTGATATTGGATATTCGGCCACTTAAGCCCCGCCCGAGAGCGAATAAAGCCACACGATTCAAAATGATTGGTCGCACCTAAACCATCTTTGCGCAGTAGCCAGCGCGCGCCGATCAGCCCTTTGCTAACCAGGCCTAATTTGCTGTTAAGGGTAATAGGCTGCTGGCAGCCATATTGGAAATAGACCTCAAGATGGTCTTGCAAGTTCTGCCCCACTCCCGGTAAATCAAGCTCAACAGCAATGTTAGCTTGCTCCAGTATCGCTTTAGGCCCAATGCCAGAAAGCTGCAACAACTGCGGCGAGCCGATTGCCCCGGCAGAAAGTATCACTTCCGAGCTTGCAAGCACCTTCTCTATGCGCCCATCGATTTCAATTTCTACGCCCATGGCGCGCTTGTTTTCAAGCAGCACTCGACGTGTCACCACGCCTTTTCTCACCGTTAAATTGCGCCGCTTTGCAGCGCGCCTTAAATACGCATTAGAGGTCGAGGCGCGCACGCCTTTATTCACCGTCATGTGCATTGGGCCAAAGCCTTCCTGTCGAAAACCATTGTAATCATCGGTTTTTGGATAACCGGCTTGGCCGCCTGCATCAATAAACGCTTGGTAGAGTGGGTTGAGTGCCATTTCATTGCCATTGCACGTTGCAACAGGGCCTTCACCTCCGCGATAAAGATCTTCACCGTGAGTCCAAGACTCCGCGCGGCGAAAATACGGTAAGCACTCTTGATAGCTCCAGCCGCGCGCTCCAAGCTCGACCCACTCATCAAAATCACACGCATGCCCCCGCACATACACCATGCCATTGATCGATGAGCTGCCGCCCAATACTCGCCCTCTTGGGCAGTGCAAGCGGCGATCATCAATGCCCGCTTCGGGCTGGCTTTCAAACTGCCAGGCATATCGCTGACTGTTCATTGGGTAAGACAGCGCAGTCGGCATTTGAATGAAAATACTTTTATCGCTTCCTCCCGCTTCCAGCAGCAGAACTTGGTGTTTGCCCGACGCGCTCAATCGGTCGGCCAATACGCACCCCGCCGATCCCGCCCCAACAATGATGTAGTCATAACTTGTGTTCATCTGATTTCCCTTTCGATTCCAGCGCCAAAATTTCCCTACCTACCTTTATCACTCTGCCTTATGGCTAGTCATAAGGGCACTCAAGATCGCCCAGTTCAATCAAGACACTTTTGCTCTGGGTATAATGATTAAGCGTATCGAGGCCATTTTCTCGTCCAATACCAGACTGCTTGTAACCGCCCACAGGCATTTGCGCCGGCGACCCGCCCCATGTGTTGACCCAACAAATGCCCGCTTCTATCTGAGCAATCACGCGGTGAGCGCGAGACAAGTTCTGAGTAAACAGGCCTGCGGCCAATCCGTACTCGGTCGCGTTGGCTCTTTTGATCACCTCTTGCTCATTATTAAATTTGAGTATCGACATAACCGGGCCGAAGATCTCGTGCTTCACCTGGGGCATCTCGTCGTGACAATCGGCAAAAATAGTCGGCTGAACAAAGTAGCCTTTATCTAACCCATTGCGGGTTTCACGCGCTCCGCCACAAACAAGGCGCGCGCCAGACTCGATACCCGCTTGAATAAAGCCGAGCACTTTATCTAGGTGTTCACTTGAGATAAGCGCGCCGATTTGGGTTGTTTTCTCCGTTGGCAAGCCAACCGAGAGTTTTTGGGTTCGGCTGGCCAGTTGAGCGATAAATGACTCGTAAATCGTCTCGTGGACAAACACTCGTGTGCCGTGGGTACACACCTCCCCTTGGGTATAGAAATTTGCCAACATCGCGGCGGAAACGGCGTTATCAAGCTTGGCGTCTTCAAATACAATCAGCGGCGATTTTCCGCCCAGCTCCATGGTGATCTCTTTAAGCGTACCTGCGGCATCCGCCATCACTTTTTTGCCAGTGCCAGACTCACCAGTAAATGACACCTTGGCAATATCAGGGTGACGAGAGAGCATTTGCCCAACCCGATAATCGCCCTGCACCACGTTAAACACCCCGTCTGGCACCCCGGCTTCGGTGAAGATTTCCGCCAGCTTTAGCACCGACAACGGCGTCTCTTCTGAGGGTTTAAATACCATGGCATTCCCAGCCGCCAGGGCGGGTGCAGACTTCCACATGGCAATTTGGATCGGGTAATTCCAGGCGCCAATTCCCGCGCAAACCCCAAGTGGCTCACGGCGAGTATAGAAAAACTGGCCATAACCCAAGTCTTGTTGCTGGCCTTGAATGCTCGCGGCGAGGCCCGCGTAATATTCAATCACATCGGCGCCAGTCACAATATCCACTTCCAGCGCTTCTTGAATTGGTTTACCCGTGTCTTGCACTTCTAGCAGAGCCAGTTCGTCATTGCGCTCACGCAGCAGTGCAACCGCTCGCAATAAAATTCGGCTTCGCTCGGTGCCACTCATGGCAGACCAAACCTTAAAACCTTGCCGCGCTGATGCTATCGCCTGTTCAACATCTTGAGCCGATGCCTGACCAACCTCAGCCAGCACCTCCCCTGTCGCTGGGTTCACCGTAGTAAAAGATTCGCCTGACGAGGTATCCGCCAACTGACCATGGATATAAAGAGACTTTGTTTTCATCAACACGCCTTGATAATAGATTAACTGAATTAGGGGTTAGCTCCGTGGCTAAAGCAGGGGGAAAGCAAAGACAAAATAGAGCTGGACGCTCCGATGACAGTTCGCTTGCCTTCCCTTGGCACAGCAATAACTAAAACGTTTTTAATCAAACGTTTAATTAAAGGTAGGCAGACATTTTACAAATCTCAAGTCAAAAGGGGTTTTACTGTTAAGTCGCCCCAAATGGATGGCCTGATTTACTGGTTTGTCTTCCCGCGCAATTTCATTCAATACTGCTGCCACTATCTCAATTAAAGTCGCACTTATTGATTGGAATAACGGAATGACCTGAATGGACTCTTTATTTGTCTCTATGGCGACCTTTGCCTTAGCTGGCTCTATTTCTCCGGGGCCGGTGAATATTATTGCGGCAACATCTGGCGCTCGGCATGGGCTAAACCGCGCCTTCATCTATGTCGCGGGGGCCGCTATTTCTTACGCTATTGTGGTGTTTATTAGTGGCCTAATGCTCGATGTTCTGCTTAATGCCCTACCACAATTGGCTTATTACGTGCGCGTGGCCGGCAGTGGCTTTCTACTCTATATGGCGTATAACTTGGTGAGCAGTTCGGCCCAATCGGTTGAGGCACACTCAGCCCAGCCCTTTTCGCCTGGATTTATCAATGGCGTGTTAACCCAGTGGCTAAACCCAAAAGCATGGCTCTATGCCAGTTCCGGGGTTTCGCTGTTTACCGCTCACAGCTCTTCACCTAGCTGGCATTTGGCTATATTTGTCGGCATATCTTTAGTAGTCTGTTTTATTGGGGTTGGCAGTTGGGCTTGCTTTGGCAAAGCCATTGCGCACTGGCTCAATAGCCCCGTAAGACAACGGATGTTTAATTGCAGTATGGGGGTGCTACTCGCCGTCACCGTAGCTGGAATGTGGTGGGAGTCACCAATAATATGAAGCAAGACCGCTCAGTTTTTTTAAAACAATCGCCAAGTTTACCCTTTGTCGAGATCCGCCAAGCCGATCGCTCGTCGGCCTGCTATCACGCCCATTCCCATGATGAGTTTTCCTTTGGCGTCATCGACCAAGGCCAAGCGCGCTACCGTAACCTCAATCAACTCCTGCCTGTGGTTCAAGGCGATACCGTCACTATCAACCCTGGTGACACCCACTCTTGTAATCCAGATCAAGTGCAGTGGTCTTATCGGATGTTATTTGTTGATAGCCAATGGGTAGGCGAGCTGCAAAAAGAGTGGTCAGGTCAACATGGCCAGGACTATTTGCCGTTCCATCGACATTGTGAGCAGCGGCCAGAACTTTATCGCCAGTTCAATCGCCTCTATCAAGCGCTGCTCGATGATAGCAACCCATTAGCTAGTGAGTCGCTAATGATAGAGTATCTCTCATGCCTGTTTGAGCAGCCCACCCACGCCTTACCAAGGCAATTGGGGCGAATAGACCCAGCGCTGCAAAAAGTCACCGAGATGCTGCGCGATCAGCTCGATGCCAACCTCAGCCTAGATGAGCTGGCAAACGAAGCGCAAATGAGTCGCTACCAGCTGATCCGCGCTTTTAACCGCCGTTTTGGCCTGTCACCCCACGCTTATCAACTCGACCAAAGGATCATCAAAGCCAAAGCGCTGCTCAAAAGTGGCCTGCCACTCGCCGACACCGCCAACAGCATAGGCTTTGCCGACCAAGCCCATTTTCAGCGCCACTTTAAAAAGCGCATCGCGATCACGCCTAAGCTTTATCAGTCGTTTTTCTGCCATGAGTAAGTGAAACTACAAGGCTTCTACGAGTGTTTCTCACCTCTCTTTTGGCGCTTTTTATTTTGATACATGCTGTCGTCAGCCTCAGAAAGCAATTGCTGAACCGTCGCTTTTTGACCGTTATAAGTGGTATAGCCGATACTCAGTGAAGGCGTGATCTCGCGGTCATTCCAGGTGACGCTGCTCGACGCCATCGCTGCATAAATATCAGCAATAATCCGCTCTATTTGCGGCTGTCTCGATACATTGCGCACCAAAACCGTAAATTCATCGCCACCAAAACGGGCCACCGTGTCGGTGCTTCGCACTGCCTTTAATAGCACTTGAGCTACGTGTTTTAACAAAGCATCCCCTGCCTCATGACCTAACGTGTCATTCACTTGTTTAAAATCGTTCAGGTCAATATTGAGCAAGGCAAAAGGACGGGGAGTACCATTTTGGTCAATAAGACGGGTCAACATTCTGGTGATAAAGCGTCGGTTAGGCAATAAAGTAAGCTCGTCATGAAGAGAGGCTTGGTGAACTCGGGTATAGTTTCTGTACAGCATGAGGATCAGTACATAAAGGAGCAAAGTCGTCACAATGCCAGTCAATACCGAGAGACGTCTGGTCTCTTTAATGTGCGCCACGCTGGCGGTATCAATTTTCGCCGCAAGCTCCCAGGTAACGCTCGGAAGGTGAAGTTGATGGATCACATCCGGCGCGTCAAACAGGGTTTCTTCACCATAAAACACCACGTCCTTTTCACCATTTAAGCTCAACCGACGCAGCGCCACTTGAGCACCTTCAAGCTCCATCAGCCCCGAACTTTGCTCTAAGCGAGTGTAATCCATCACAACGCTGACACTGCCCCAATAATCTCGATTATTTGGATAATCAGAAAAAATAGGAAAACGGGCAATGAGGCCAACGCCGCCTTGTACCAACTCCACCGGGCCTGCAATCACAACGCTTTGTTGCCGTTTTGCCTGCAACACGGTTTCGATTTGCTCGGGCCTGGTGGCTAAGTCAAAGCCAATTGCGCCTTTATTGCCTTCTAACGGATAAACATGGGAAATAACATTGTTTGGCGCAAGGCTCACGTTGCGCACAAAACGAGATTTTCGGATCAGTTTGCTGGCAATGCTCGACCAGTTCTTGGTAGCGAACTCGGTATCTATGGTGATCACCGTCGAGAGACTATCGGCAAGGTAGGTATCCATGTAGATGGCGGCTTCAAAATTTGAGCGCACTAAGGCTAGGCTGCTTCTGATCCCTTTCTCAATTTTGACGGTTTCTTTTTGCACAAAATAGTTAGCCACAACAGAGATGAGTGCAAACGAAGCCCCCCAAAAACAAAGCGAAACAACAAGAAACATCATGTTGTTTCTTCGATTAAAAACTGAAAACATGGCTACCCTAAAACAATATTTTGTAGAAACAATGCCTAGCTAACAGTCGCCGCGTTGAATTAATTTTATATTTTTGATTGCCATTCTACCTTATAAACCCATGACTCACACATATGAATCATAGTGGTTAATGACGAATGTCTAAAAAACTAATCCGCCAGCATCTTCATCACCGTGGAATACATCCACTTAGTGATCGGGCCGTCTCCTCTATCACGGCGGGTAACGATCCCCATTTCCACGAGCAACGAATGGGGTATATGTTCAGTCGACAACACTCGAAGATCATTGGAGTGCCATTCTGCACTCGCGATATGTTCAGGGATCAGAGCCCAGCCAATACCGCGCGCAACCAGAGCAGATATATAGTAATAACTGTCGACGTACCAATGCAGGGCAGAAAATGCCTCAGCTTGAGAGTGACCAACTCGGTCACGGATCACCAGTTGGCGATATTGATTCAGCTCCGATAAAGACGGCGCTGGATGGGAAGCCAGTGGATGACGCGATGAGACGATCAGTGAATGACGAAATTGACCAATCGGGCTGAACTCCAAAACGTCTGATAACGCTTGCGAATGAAATAAGATCCCGATATCGGCTTTCTTCTCTTCCACCCAATTAGCGATATCATCTTGAGAGCCGTTGATGATCGTCAGGCGCAGCGTTGGATATTTCACCCCAAGCTGCTGGAATAATTCCTCAAATGCCGCAATTGGCACCGCTTCATCCATTGCGACGGTTAACGATAGCTCCTCCCCTCTACCAACGGTCATGGCGCGAGATTGCAACCGTTGGCATTGAGAGAATACCGCTTGCGCCTCAATAAACATCTCTTCCCCTTCCGCCGTTAACACCGGTAAACGGGCCGAGCGGTCGAAAAGCTCGAACCCAAGATCCGCTTCAAGGTTGGCGATGGCCGTGCTCACCCGCGATTGCGCTTTACCGAGCTTTCTTGCCGCGCTACTAAAAGAACCCTGCTTTACCGAGGTAACAAACGCCTCAAGTTGATCTAATGTCCAGTTCATCACTCGCCCATCCATCCGAATATCGGATAGATACTAACTTTCATCAATCTTTGAAACAAGGATAATGGCAAGTAACTTTGTTTACCTTTATCTCAAAATTATGCAAGACACCACCATCAAAATTGACGCTAATGAGTCTATATCACGCACTTTTTGGCGCTATGCAGTGCCATCTATCGCCGCGATGGTCGTTAACGGCTTATACCAGGTCGTCGACGGCATGTTTGTTGGCCATTACGTTGGCTTTGAAGGGCTCGCGGGGATCAATGTCGCTTGGCCTTTAATTGGCATGGTTAGCGGGCTTGGGATCATGATAGGCATGGGTGGTGGTAGTTTAATGTCTATCTACCGCGGTGAAGGTCGTCAATCAAAAGCCCGTAGTGCGCTTTCAAGCAGTCTCTGGCTTATCACCTTGTTTGGTGCGCTTTCTGCCTTGGCTATCTATTTTCTCGGTGAGTGGGCGCTCGCCGCCCAAGGCGCAACAGGCAACACCTTCGTACTCGGAATGGATTACGTGTACGTATTAATGCTCGGCACGGTATTCACCATTGCAGCAGGCGCGATGCCAATGCTTATTCGCAACGACAATAGCCCAAACTTCGCCACTGGCTTGATGATGCTTGGCGCTATCATGAACATCGCTCTCGATTATCTGTTAATTGGTCAATTGGACATGGCCTTAGAGGGCGCGGCGTTGGCCACCTTGCTTTCCCAACTGACGGTCATGGTGGTTGGTCTAGGTTACTTTTTCTCATCTCGCTCCGAGGTTAAACTGCGCTTACAACAGCTCACATTCGACCTAGCCATTAGCTATAAAACCGTTTCATTAGGGGCATCTGGCCTGTGTATGTTTTTATACTTTGGCTTTATTGCCGCCCTGCACAACAAGCTGTTTATGATGTATGGCTCAGCAGTGCATGTGGGCGCGTTCGCAATAGTTGGCTACATTGGCACCATGTACTACTTAGTGTCAGAGGGGATCGCCAATGGTATGCAGCCCCCGGTAAGCTACTATTTTGGCGCGCAGCAAATCGAGCGAATTAAAGCGACTTTCGCTTTAGCACTTAAGATTATTTTAGCCTCAGGAATAGGCGCGGTTGCGGTATTGAACCTCTACCCTGAAAGCATTGTTGGTATGTTTAGTAATGGCGATTTGGCCCTCATCGAGGCCACCAAAAATGGCTTGCGCTTGCACCTATTTGCGCTGTTTTTAGATGGCTTTATTTTCTTGGCTTCGGTGTACTTTATGGCGGTAGATCAAGGCGGAAAAGCGCTGGCAGTATCTGCAGGTAATATGTTGATCCAGCTGCCGTTTCTTTACTTCTTGCCGCAGTGGTTTGGTTTAGATGGTATTTGGCTTAGTGTGCCAATTTCTAACATAGTGCTTACCTTGATCATCGTTCCGATTTTGTGGCGAGACCTAAACCGCCTAAAAAGCCGGCAACACACCTTGGAAGCCAGCCAATACCCAATCCGCGCGTAAGGCTGTATCAGCGCATAAATCAAAAAACCCAAGCCTAATGGCTTGGGTTTTATTCACTGTGGCACCTAGCCTCGTCGTAGCGCGAGGATCTCTTCGATATCTAGGGGCTGATTATATTTAGCAAACTGCGTTTCTTTCGCTTCAATGGCTAAAATCGACATCCGATCGGCCAGTTCATTACCCTCGACGCCTACGTGACCATTAACGTGATAGATCTTCAACTGGCTTTCCATCTCTTGATACAAAGCGAACATGCTCTGGATAAGTTCAAGGTTTTTGATCTCGCCACTCGACTTCTTCCACCCTTTGGCTTTCCAGCCTTTTGCCCAAGTGGTAATACACTGAATGGAATAGCTAGAGTCACTATAAATCGCCACGCTCTTGTCTTGAGCTAACAAAGGTTTCGCCATCATCAACGCTTGATTCAACGCGTGTAACTCGGCGCTATTGTTGGTGCCAACTGGTTCATAAATGCCATACCAAAGCTCGGTTAACTGATTTTGATGGTAAACCGCGACTCCAGAGCCCGCCTCACCCGGATTCGGCTCGCTCGCACCATCGGTATAGAGTTTGTACTCATACGGCATCGCCGCAATGGTTTCATCGTTTAATGGCACTTTTTGTAGCTTATTTTTACCACCAGCGTGGCTTTTTTTCGGCCCTTTAGCGGCATTGAAGATCACTTTATTAGCAGGTTTACCGAAGGCTTTTTCCGCTTCCTCTTTGGTTGGGAAAGATTTATACCTCGCCCCAGCAAAGCCATCCACTTGGGCTTTGCAATCATCCCAAGTAGTAAAAATGCCCGCTTGGCGGCCTTTCCACACTACGTAATACTTTTTCGCCATGATTATTCCAACGCTTTTTTGTTTGTCACTTATGGTAATGGATCTTCACCATTAGGGATATGCAAACTCAGCCAATCTAAGGGCTGTACTCCCTATTTGCTTAAAGCCTGCCCACCTTGATCATTGTTCCGGGTCAGTTGATTACTGACTGCTATTTTGCCGCTAAATCTAATGCCATTTTGAAATAAGCCACTTCGCTTTTATAAAAGCGCTCACCTTCACTTTGCATACCAAACCGGCGATAGAGCCCCAGCGCCGTCTCTCGCGCATCACACCAAAAACAGGCAACGCCTTGCTGGCGTAATTGACCCAAAATATGCTTAAGCATTGCGCTGCCGATCCCTTGGCCTTGAAAATCGGCTAGGGTGGCAAACTTTCTTAGCCGCGCCACATCTTGGCAAATATAAATCGATGCTACGCACACCAGTTGGCCACTGGCAAAAGCGCCATAATGACGCGCGCCGTCATCCCCTTCCACCCGGCAAAACTCAACGGGCTTACTCGGCCATAATACTTGATGACGAACTGGTAGGGCTTGTTCTATGCTGATTGGTTGGATATTGATTTGCATGCAGTTAACGAGACCTAAATGATTAAATGGAAGTTCTCTAGCTTAATGCTTGTTCACTCCGTAGCACCAGAGAAAACCTTAAATATAATCAGTTCGCGATTAAAAAAGAACGAAAACACAGCGGTATTAAAGTGCCAATACCATTTCTACCGAAAAACATTTAAAACTTTGAGTCATGTACTATATCTAGGGGACATATGTCCGCCGCTCTTAATACCTAACAGTATTAACATAAGTCCAAACTTAGAGCGAACTCAGGACTAATTAATGGAATTTTTAGCTTTTTTTGATATAAACAACACGCTTGTTAACTTTCCAATTGGTGGCGGCTATGCCATGTCTTGGATAGAAGCAGTAGGAACCGTATTTGGCTTGCTTTGTATTTGGTATGCTAGCAAAGAAAAAACAATTAACTACGCATTCGGACTGATCAACGTCACCCTATTTGCCATTATTTTCTTCCAGATTCAATTATATGGCATTTTGCTTCTCCAATTGTTCTTTTTCTGTATGAACATATATGGCTGGTACGCGTGGACACGGCCAACATCAGAGGATGGAAATATGTTGGAAGTCAGATGGTTAAACAAACAAAAACTGATTTTCCTTGCAGGAACATCTGTGTTGGCTATTGGATTTCTTACCCTCTATATTGACCCATTTTTCTTCGCCTTAGCCAACATTTCCGTTGATTTTATGAACTTGTTTGGCGCAGAGATCGCCGAGCCTGTACTCGAACCGGATGCATTTCCATTCTGGGATGCATCTATGACAGTATTATCTGTTGTTGCTCAGGTGTTAATGACACGCAAGTATGTAGAAAACTGGATTCTATGGGTTGTAGTGAATGTTATTAGTATCGGTGTTTACGCAGCACAAGGGGTATACGCCCTATCTATCGAATATGCAATTTTACTATTCATCGCAGCCAATGGTACTCGTGAGTGGATAAAAACGGCGGAGAAAAACAAGCAAAGTACTCTTAAACAAGAAGAGGCGACGGCATGAACAAACAGCCACACATTTGCGTCGATAACTCACAAGTTTCTAATAAAGTTATTGTCTGTGGAGAGCCAGATCGCGTTAACCGCATTGCATCGTTGCTAGATCAAACTGAACTAATAGCAGAAAACCGAGAATATCGTCTGATCAATGGGCACTACAAAGGACAAAAGCTAACTATCTGTAGCACTGGTATTGGTGCACCATCAATGATTATTGCTTTAGAAGAGCTAAGAAGTTGTGGTGCCAAATACATTATCAGAGTTGGCTCGGCAGGCGCCTTACAGCCAAACATCGCGTTAGGTGACTTGATTTTGGTTGAAGCAGCTGTACGAAGTGAAGGAGGCTCTAGAGCATATATCGAAAGTGGATTTCCGGCGGTTTCAGACCTAGATTTGCTCATGAGCTTGAGAAAAAATCTCGATAACAATGGACATCGATTTCACAGTGGCATTATTCGTTCAAATGATAGTTTTTATACTGATGAAGAAAATGACCTTTGCAAGTACTGGAGCCAAAAGGGGGTGTTAGGGGCTGATATGGAAACCTCTGCACTATTGACAGTAGGCCGCATAAGAGGGCTCAAAGTTGCCTCGCTACTAAATAATGTGGTTCTTTATCAGCAGGATGTAAAAGAAGGCATTAACGAATACGTAGACTCGAATGAGTCTATGATGAAAGGGGAAATATCCGCTTTTAAAGCCGCATTAAACACACTTTGTGAGCAAGCCTAAAATAAACTAAGGGAGTTACAGCGTTGTAGCTCCCTTAACAAATAAATGCAAAGAGATCCGTCATCGATACATATTTCCAGTTGTAGCACACCTTAGACAGGAAGGTCCTCACTGATATCTAAAAAGTAGCTATACCTGCGTCACAATACTGAAGTATATCTAAATTGATAGGTTATATTTACAAGCATTCTGACAATAATTACCACTAGGTACCATCAAATGAAATAAATTATGCAACTAAGACCTTACTCCGTAAATCGATTTTCAGCCTACCTTGAACAGCATTTTGGTGAATTCAAAGAAGCCATTTACAACTGTATTACCGAATCTAGGCACTTTCATAAAGGCGATACCATTCTGGAACAAGGCCAAAAAATGGACTTACTTGCCATTGCGCCTCAAGGGCGGATCTCTGTCAATATTGTCGCCTCAAATGGACGTAGATTTCAACTTGGTGAAGTAGATTGTAACGATCAAGTTTTAGGGGAAATGGAGTTTTTTACTAAAACCCCCTGTCAGTGGAACATTGTTGCCGATGAAAAAATGGTGGTATATATGCTCTCTGCAAAGAAAGTGGAAGACCTCCTCATTCAGCGTCCTGAATTTACGATGTTTTTCGCATCAGCACTATCATTTGACTATCAAGATTCGGTAGATATATATACCAACCGCCTCTTGCACTCCATTACCTATAATATCGCCAACGATCTTTTACTCCGAAGCCAAAATGACGTACTGTTGGATGCCTTTGATACATTTTCGCAAGAAGCTGAAAGGTTTGGTACTTCCAGTCGTGTTTATCGCCGAGCAATTAAGACCTTAATAGATAAAAAACTCATTACTAAAGAAGAAGGCTACTTAAACATTTCCGATGTTGATGCTCTAAAAGAGTTCTTAGCTGAAGAGTAAATAGTTAACAAACCTATACAGACGCTACCACGTTAAAACTCTCAGCATCAGAAAATCCACAAGTAGTGCCATCTCTGATGCTAGTTCTAATCAATTGCTCGGATAAATCATCACACCTTGCCCCCCTACTCCACAACCTGCACATAAGAATAGTGCTGATACTCTGGTAGCTGTTTACGTAAGTTATCAAAGGTCGTTCGGGCGCTTTGTTTTGAGAGCGAGTTCTTGAGCCAGCTTGGTAGTAAGCCGCCGGGGTCGGCGAAGGCTTGGTATTCAATTAAGGTGGTGCCGTTGGTGAGTTTTTGCAGTGTCCAACTGGCGTTGACGGAGCGAATGCGGATATAACCGTCTTGCTCGGCTAGTGCCGATTCTGGCGCGTCTGTGATCTCTAGCGTGAATCCGCGCTCATCGATCCAGAAGCGAGAATAGGTGACCATATCCCGGTCTGCTGCGGGCCAAGGGGCTGAGAACTGGGTATAAACGATATTTTCAGAGGCTGAAATCTGAGTGAGCACTCGGCTGTGGCTAACATTATCAATCCAATTGGGGACGTTGTCGCTGTCTTGCAGTAGAGTTAAAAAGGCGCCATAACTGGTGGGAGTGAACATCCGCGCCCGGATCTCAACCAAACCATCGTGATGTTCACGGGTGTAGATGGAGATACCATCCTCATCGCTATCAAACTGCCAGTGACCCAACGGCTCAGCGTTGATGGGGTGAAAGAGTAGGCCTGTGATCACCAGAGTGGTTAACCGTAACGTTTGCATGGCGCTCCTGCCAAAAAAGTTTTCCTGAACCCTAAGCATACGTCATTTAGCAGTGAGGGGAAGCGTATCCAATGAAATGGCGCTTTGAAGTGAAGCCATACACTGGTTAATTCAAGTTATTTGTTAATGGTGAGTAACTTCGGGGACAAGGTGTAAACCTAGCCCCCGAGCAAGCCCATTAGCCTGCGGCTAACGTCATGCTATTGGTGATCTGAGCGCTTTGGTTATACCTTCGGATCACCACCACCAAACGAATTAACATCGCGATCGCAGCGACAGTAAGTCCGGTGATGATCCCAAACCAGAATCCCTTTTCGCCCATTGCTGGAACTATTTCATCACTAAGACCAAGCACCATCCCCAGTGGCAGCGCAAGTCCCCAGTAGGCCAAAACCGCTAGAATCATTGGCGTCTTAGTATCCTTATATCCACGCAGCGCACCGTTGGCTGATGTTTGCAGAGCGTCACTGAACTGGTATATAGCAGTGAGTACCAGCAAACTTGCGGCGGTGGTTGATACCACCGGATCGCTGGTGTACATCCGAACTATCAACTCCGGAAACAGCAGGAAGAAGCCGACCGAGATAAGTGACAACAGACCCGCGGTAATGACCCCCACTAAACTGCAATGAGAAGCAATATCTTTTTTTTGTTCGCCAAGCGCATAGCCGACACGAATCGTAATCCCAAACGACAGGCTCATCGGGATCATGTAAGTCATACTGGATATGTTCAGCGCAATTTGAGCCGCTGCCACGTTCTCTGCACCAATACGCCCGATCAGAAGCGCAATTACCGCAAAGATACTGCCACATACGGCAATGTTAAGGCCGATCGGCAAACCCAGTTTAAGCAGTTGTTTGACTTCCTGCCATATCGGTTTTAGCGCTTTGAAGTGGAGAATGGTTTTGTAATGATGATGAGATTTAATGTAGCTCAGCAGCAGGGCAGACATCAGCCAGTAAACGAAACTGGTTGCCCAACCACAACCCACCGCGCCAAGCGCAGGCATGCCAAACTTGCCGTAAATCAGAATGTAGTTCACCGGAATGTTAACCAGCAGGCCAATCACCGAAATCAACATAGGGGCGCGGGTGTTGTTCATCCCCTCACAGAAACCATTCAGGGTATAGAAAAAGGCGATGCCGGGCACGCCAACCGCCAGCGCTGTCACATAATCACTGGCAATTGGAATGATCTCGGGTGCCACACCAAGACCAAGCAAAATGGCTTCGCCTTGCAGCAGGTAGCCACTAATAAGAGCACTGACTAGCACAGACAGCCAAAGCATTTGAATAAACGCGATGCGAATTTTATCTAAAGCTTGAGCGCCACGATGGAAAGCGACAACCGGCGTCAGCGCCATAATGATGCCCCGCAGCAGCAAAGATGCAGGTACCCACAGACTGGTTCCAAGCGCAATAGCGGCCAGATCCTCAGCACTGACTCGGCCAGCCATAGTGGTGTCGACAAAGCTCATAGACTGAGTGGCAAGCTGCATCATAATGATAGGTATCGACAGACGTAGCAACGCGCCCGATTCTTTAAAAAATCGAGAAATAAAAGAAGATGTGTTTTGCATGAAAGTGTGTAAACACCAATATCAATACACCAGTGGAAGCAGGATAGCGTTGTGCATTGTAGGGCGTGCCGCTTGGGCGGGCGTAATATACGGAACTATGTACCGGAGATCAAGATGTGACCATGATCACGTGTAAGTATTTATCTAGGATGCTGTTGATTGTTACGAGTACTTTACCTAATCGTTGGAATGCGGAGATCAAACACAAAACCAATCGACAAGTTGAGCCTTTGATCTTCAGTTGTGTTTATCCAATCAAAATGGATAAAGCAACAAGTGCAATACGTTAATGCCAACTTTTGCATATTTTGTATCAATACGTTTTTATTTGAAATAACCGATTAAAATATAACAAAAACGTCTTTATACCCCCCACCCCATGTCTTTATCACCGTCTTGAATGAAACTATTCCCATCGATAACATTTCGCCACACTGAAGCGGCATAATAATTACCCCTACAAGCTTCAAGCAACTCTTGTCAAACACATCTATTATTTCGAGATTTATATGAAACCGTTATCTTTAGCGACTGCGATTGTTTTGTCGCTTTCTTCTGCTTGTGCTTTTTCACAAGGCAATGTTTACACTCAAGTCAATGTAGCTCACGCTATGGCTGAAATCCCAAATGAGCCACTCTTAGATACCACTGGCTGGGGCCTAGAAGGTGTATCTGGCATCTTTATCAATGAATGGCTATCACTGGAAGCAAACACTAGCGTGAACTACTACGATCTGTTCGATCAAGGCGGCTTCGAAATCAACGCGACCACCTTTAGCTTAGGTGTAGCACCAAAGGTTCATTTCCCGCTTGCTAGCACAGTAACCCTGTATGCGAAAGCAGGTCCTGGCGTTACCATGACGCACTACTCTAAGGAGTTTGATAGTGGCGCACTGTTCGACTACGACAGCAGCTGGGAACACACCTTCCACCTGAACGTAGAAGCGGGCGTGGAATTCATGGTTATTCCTCAGCTCGGCTTAAACCTTGCCTACGCAAAGTCGTTCGATAGTCTAATGATTGAAGAGGCGAACAATAGCCAGTATAAGTTCTCACAAAGCTTTGTGAAAGCGGGCTTCACCTACTACTATTAATAAGTAGATTTTTAATCTAACTACTTAATTTATTGGGACAGTTAATGATCAAAAGTGACATTGAGATCACCATCGTAGCTTTCGACAATGGGTCGGCCGCTTCGGTTGCTGGCCCTGCTGAAACCATTACGTTGGGCGCTCAGTTATTGGGGGCCCCGCTTCCCACCATTCATATTGTCACGTGCGATGATAACCCCGCCCAATGCGTTGGGGGCATTTCGCTTACGCCAACAAGAAAGCACCAAGAGATCAACAAAACCGATGTGTTAATATTAGGCTCAATCGGTATTCCGACACA
>Ga0070724_10000266_pt1 | contig 42164 bp, 42 predicted proteins | sample tdDd001_FD_67278 | JGI IMG/M metagenome (GOLD analysis project Ga0070724, IMG submission 67278) | Marine sediment microbial communities from the Atlantic coast under amendment with organic carbon and nitrate - tdDd00.1 | ecosystem: Environmental > Aquatic > Marine > Coastal > Sediment | place... | reverse complement strand
AAGTGCAAGCTGTGATGACTCGTACCAGAAATCGTAGTTACCTACGAACATTTTAGCTTTACCAAAGTCAATATCAACCATGTGTGTACAAACTTTGTTTAGGAAGTGACGGTCATGGGAAACAACAATCACAGTCTTATCGTAAGTGATAAGGAATTCTTCTAACCAAGAAATTGCACGGAAATCAAGGTGGTTGGTAGGCTCATCGAGTAAAAGAATGTCTGGATCGCCAAATAGGGCTTGAGCTAGAAGTACCTTAACTTTTTCTCCACCTTTAAGTTCTGACATTTGCTTCATATGAAGATCTTTAGTAATACCTAGACCTTGTAGAAGTTTTTCAGCATTTGTTTCTGCGCTCCAACCATCCATCTCAGCAAATTCGCCTTCAAGCTCAGAAGCTTTTACGCCGTCTGCTTCAGAAAAATCTGGCTTCATGTATAAGGCGTCTTTTTCTTTCATAATGTCATATAACTTAGTATGACCCATAATAACCGTATCTAGTACCATTTCATTGTCATACTGGAAGTGGTCCTGCTTTAGTACCGCAAGTCTTTGACCTGGCCCAATAATAACTTCGCCATTAGAAGGTTCTACTTCACCTGAAAGAATCTTCAGGAATGTTGATTTACCTGCTCCATTGGCACCGATAACACCGTAACAATTGCCTGGTGTAAATTTTAAATTAACGTCTTCAAATAGTTTTTTACCTGGAAAGCGTAAGCCTACGCTAGCTACTGTAATCATTTTTTTCATCCTTTCAACATCTTGACCAGACTGTATTCTGGCATCATTATGCTTCAAATCTATATTTAACTCGGACTATTCACGAAAGCGTGTACAATTTCTCATTTTCATGAATACTCCGAGTTAAACAATTCCGCATTCACTTCATCACAAAACAAAAGCCCCTTTAAAATTTGAAGGGCTTTCGTAAGTTTTGCATCCAATTTATTATATCTGTTTTATGTTAAATGTAAAGTCTCTATTATATAAAGTCTTCATTTCACTTATTATTATTAATGATATTTTTATTCAAATGGGTAACGCAGGCCAATTTCTTGGCGTATTTGGTCAAGGGTTCGTACCAAATCTAAAGAAAAACTGTGGGGCACAACTTTACTTTCCAAGGCCCCAATAGCTACTAAATTTGTAACCGCTTGCGCCTCATGTTGGTAGCCTAAACCAGGACAAGTATCAATAAAGTGCTCTTCTTGGTTAAGAGTCTTTAGATGCGCCTCTTTAGCTCTAAAAAACTGAGGAATTTCAATCGATCCTTTTGTTCCGTATATAACCGCATTCCATTTGGTTCTTACTGCTACTGATGCGGCCAGAGTAGACGTGGTGTCATTCTCATATACAAATGACATGGTGGTTGTCTCATCGACACCTGTGTCGGTCATTAAGGCGTTCGCCTTTATACAGTAAGGCACGGTTCCCATTACAGCATTCGATAAAAGAACAGGGTAAATACCTACATCTAATAAAGCGCCTCCGGCCAAATCAGGATTTCTAATTCGACTCTTTGGATCTTTTGACAAGGTGTCACCAAAATCAGCAGTTATCAGTCGAATATCTCCTATCAAATCTGCTTTAACCCACTCAAGGGCTTTTCGTACCGCTGGCAAGTACAATGTCCACAGGGCCTCCATTACAAATCTATTGGTTTTACTTGCTGTTTGCAAAATAGACTGAACTTCCTTTTCATTGACTGCAAATGGTTTTTCGCATAAAACATGTTTACCTGCCAACATAGCTTTGATTGCAAACTCAGCATGGGTATTATGTGGTGTGCCAATATAAACCACATCTAAATCATCTTGTGCTAAAAAAGCATCCATATCGTCAAAACTATGGTCAAATCCATATTGTCTGGCTATGTCGTCGGCGCGCTCTTGCCGTCTTCCATACACTGAATGTAAATTGGCACCTTCAACCTCTACAAAATCTGTACAAAACATATCAACAATCATGCCTGTGCCTATAACACCCCATTGAATCATAAAAACCCCTCCTTAATGGTCTGTCATCTCCTAATGACTTACCCGAAAAGAGGGGTGATAATCTAAAGTACAAGATCTTATGAAACCGTCTCATTTGACTTTGTTTTGTTACTAGCTAGCTGTTTTTTCGAATCTACTTTTGCTACCATCAAACTCCTTATAACCACTGCCGTTACAACCACTAAACCACCCACAATCGCAAATGGACCAGGGGCTTCACCAGCAAACAAAAAGACCCAAATTGGATTTAAAAGAGGTTCAATAACAGGGATCAAAATAGCTTCAACCGCCGATACATGTTTGCTTGCTTCAGCAAATAGAATATACGATATGCCCAGTTGGAAAACCCCAAGGAGTACTAAACCTACAATACTCTGTGCATCAGGCATTGGCCCAATAATAAACGGAAGAGCTACGATCAAGGTTAGTATGTTCCCCAGTAAAGGCACTTCCACAGGTGAACCTTCTTTTACAAGTTTTAAACTAACCACTAAACCCGCTAAGGATACACCGGCAAATACGGCAATTATATTCCCTAACATCTGACCAACTTCTAAGTCCCCAACAAAGAATAAAACCATGCCTATCATAACTGCTGCAATGGCTGCCCAGTCAAGTTTTCTTACACGCTCCTTCAATATCCAACCCGACATAAGTGCTACCCAAACAGGTGCAGAGTATTGAAGTAATATGGTGTTGGCTGCAGTTGTCATTTTATTTGCTATAACAAACAAAATAACCGTTGTAGAATAAAATAATGCACCCACAGCTTTTTGTTTATTCACCTTAATCGGTTTTCGTAGATAAGCCATCATTACTATCGCTGCAATACCACTACGTGTGCCCGCAATAGCAACTGGATTCCAGTCAACCAGTTTAATTAAAATCCCACCAGAACTCCATAGAACAGCAGCGAGTATCAAATATAAAATTGCTTTAAGTCTTGAGTTAATCATATGTTTGTCCCCTACAATCGAATGATAATTGTCTGCCAATTTCAGACAAACTCATTATACTCCCGCGTGCTTAGAATTACAATTCAATGTAAAAAATCGAGCATTCATTTTTTTTAGTGTCTATAAAAAGCCTTATATACTTGCCCTATTTTCAAATGTATTTCCTTAGATTTATTAGATTCTTAAAACTATTTACTGGATTCTTAAGATCTTCATGATAGTATGACTACATTACATACAGGAGGTTACTATGACAGAACTACTTAACAGTCTTTTTCAACTGGATTTGAACACAGTCATCTGGGTTCAAGAAAATCTTCAATCCCCCTTATGGAATCCATTTTGGATTTTTTTAACGACCATAGGAGATGCAGGTATAATATGGATTTTACTTTCATTGGGTCTTGTTGCGCATCCTAAAACACGAACACTTGGACTCACATGTACCGCAGCCCTTGTATTCAGTGTTTTAATAACGAACTTAGGCCTTAAAAACTTAGTTGCCCGCCCACGACCATACACACACTTTGATGTAAGTTTGCTCATTAATGAAAAGTGGGATTATAGCTTCCCTTCTGGACACACATCTGCTTCATTCGCCGTAGCTTATGTGTTGTTCAAAAATAAATTTAAACTCAGAAGAGTTCCTGTTTACTTATTTGCACTTGTCCTTGCAGTACTTATGGGTTTCTCAAGATTATATTTATCAGTACATTTTCCAACAGATATTCTAGCAGGTGCTGGAGTGGGTATCTTTTGTGCTTACCTTGCTGACATAGCCATTAAAAAATACAAGCCCGGTCAATAGACCAGGCTTTTTGCATACCCTAGAAATAAGCACTCTTTTGTTTTTTAAAATGAATGTTGGTATGTTTGCGCTATTGGGATACACACCGTTTATGACAACTTATCTTCTTTCAAAATATTTCTTATTCTTGCCATCACTGCTCCACTTTCTTTAGCCAGTGCCTGGCTTATAACTTTCTCAAATTCATTTTCATATTTAGGATATTGGAGCATAAGTCTATACAAACCGTCATAAGCCCATGCGCGTACAAATTTCTTATCTGATTTTAGACCTATATCAACTATTGCTTTTAGGCTTTCTTCGTCATCAGACCCAATTTCTATATACCGAAGCACTTGAAACAAGTGGAGTTTCACTTCCCAAGGACTTTCAGCCTTTATATTTTGAATCAAAATTGATAAATACTTCGAAAGTTTTAATTCCGTCTCAGGATTTCTTATTGATTTCCCCTTTAGACGCATCTTTGTATATTTTTTGAGACCGCCTTCTTCTATGTGGTACTTCAGCATCCATGATCCAGCTATCTGAACGGTAGGGTCTAAGGATTTAAGACATTCATTTAATAGGGTGTCAAACTCAGGATTTTGATGATAGATGGCGTATAAATCAGCAAGTTCTTCCACCGTCTTTCCATCCCAATTGGCTAATGTTTTCATCCACATAATCATCCCTCATTTACAAACAGGTTTTCTTCATTTACAAAACAATTCCTCATTTTTTGAACAATTATTCAATCGTCACAAACAATTACTCTTCTAATAGTCTACGGACTGCTTCAACTTCTTCTGCTGACGCACCTTGCATCATGAAAAACCACAGAACTTTTGTCATTGGCATACCAATCATAATGCCGTAATACTGGGAATATTCATCAATCTCCATTAACACAAGAAGACTATGTGCCTTTTCTTGTGTTCTGAAATCATCTAGCCAATCATTTAAGGTATCTTCCATGGTCGGATGTTCCCTAACCACTTCACCCTCTACATATACCTCTTTTTTTATATGAATTTCTCTGGAAGATGATCCAACTTGGATTTCAAACTGTCCTGATTCAACAGCAAATCGTCCTAAATGGGTCAGGTAATATGCAAAAGCACGTTTACCTAAATTAACTGTAACCCTTTTTTCTTGTCCCGGTTCCAAGTCCACTTTTGCAAATCCTTTTAACTCTTTTTCTGGTCTAAACTCATAAGACTCCAAATCTTTTATATATACCTGAACGACTTCTTGGCCAGAAATCATTCCTACATTTTTTACTTTAACACTTATACAGTGATTTTCTAGGTCTACTGATAAATCTGAGTATGAAAAGTTTGTATAAGATAAACCATGACCAAAAGGATACTGGACAGACTGTTTTCTAGTGTCATAATACCTATACCCCGTTAGGAGTCCTTCTGAGTATACAACGTCCCATTTATTGCCTGGGAAATACCCAAAACTTGGATTGTTCTCTAAACATATAGGGAAACTTTCTGTGAGTTTACCTGATGGATTAGACAATCCAAATAGGATATTTGCTATTGCTTGACCACCACCTTCACCGGGTAACCAAGCCATTATAATAGCTTGTGATTGGTCTTCAAAATCTCTTGTTTCTATTGCTGAACCTGCATTTAAAACAATTACAATGTTCTTATTATATTGTGCAGCGGTTTGGATCACCTTTAAATGGTCTGACGGGATTTTCATGTCTGCACGGTCAAATCCTTCACTCTCAAGTTTTTCTGTTGTTCCTGTAAATATGATGAGTTTGTCTGAAGCTTTTGCAAATGTCACAACTTCATTTAAAAGCGTCTCATTAGTAAACTCAGCTTCATACCCTTTCGCATATTTAACATTGGCATGTTTCTTTATACAGTCTAGAGGTACATCCAGTTTCATTGGGTTCATATGTGAACTTCCCCCACCTTGGAATCTAGGCTCCTCAGCGAATCCACCAATAATACCTATGTGTTCATTCCTTTTTAGTGGAAGAATATCCTCATTTTTAAGAAGAACCATGGATTCCTCTGCGAGTTTAACGGCAAGTTTATGGTGTTTGTCCCAATCTATCTTAACTTCTTTCTTGTGTTCAACAGATTTCTTAATAAGGTCTAACACCCTACCTGCGTGAATATCTACAATGGATTCATCTAGATCACCTGATTGAACCGCCTTAATGACTTCAGCATCTCTAGACTGAGGGCCTGGCATTTCAAGATCCAGTCCATTTTTTATGGATAAAACCTTATCTACTACAGCGCTCCAGTCTGACATGATGAGACCCTCGTACCCATAAGTTTTTCTAAGAATGTCTTCTAACAGAACTTGGTTTTGACACGCATGTTCCCCACCCACTTTGTTATATGCCCCCATCATAGTCCATGGGTCTGCTTCTCTAATGGTCATTTCAAACGGTGCCAAATATATTTCATGAAAGCTTCTTTCATCAATGACTGAGTTTATTCTAAAACGTCTGGTTTCTTGTTCATTGCCAGCAAAATGTTTAACACATGTTCCAACACCTTGTGCTTGAACGCCCCTTACAAAAGCTGAAGCTATTTTTCCAGATAAATATGGATCTTCAGAGTAATACTCAAAATTACGACCGCCTAAAGGAGATCGTTTGCCATTTACACCAGGCCCTAGTAAAACAGAAACACCATAGTGTTGACATTCTAAACCCACTGCCCGGGCAACATCTTCAATTAGGTCTTCGTTCCACGTTGCTGCTATTCCAGCTTCTACAGGTAATGCCGTTGCTGGTTTTGTTTTGGAGTGGTTCAGTCCCTCTGATAGTCTTAACCCATGCGGTCCATCTGTTACAAGGATCTCGGGAATCCCCAATCTAGGAACGCCATTAAGATGCCATGCATCCTTTCCACATAACAAAGCGACTTTTTCCTCAAATGTTAATTCTTTTAATATAGATTCAGTGTTCATGTTCCACCTCTATTTCATTCATGATTTTAATATACCTATTTTTCATTATTCTATTTAAAATTTTAATTAAAATCAACATTTTATTCACATTATGTGTAATTTATCTGACAATTCATCTGGTTATTCTCTAAAACCAGTTTTAGTTCATTTAGATGCAACTATTCAGAGTTTTAACCAATTGCACTTATGGGGCTTTATAACATTTGTCATGGTGTACGAGTCAATAAAAAATACCCATAAACACAGTTAAACCTATGTTTATGGGTATTATCTATCCTTTTAAACCAAATAAAATCACATCTACAATCAAACGTATATCTTCACGATCCATGTCGTGTTCTTTTTTATAAATATTCTCCCTATATATAATTCTCTGAGCAAGACCCATTATAGATTGAACAACAGTATTTGCAGTCTTATCAATTATATGAGGGTCAAGAAATACTGATCCATCTGCCAATCCTTTTTTCAAAGCTTTGGAAAAGTCACTGCCTCTTGAGATGTGGTTTTTCATAAATAGCTCATACTCAGTATTATTGTATGAATCTCTAAAGTAATGGTCAAACTGAACTGTGAAATTAATCAGATCTGGATGGTCTATACAATAGTCGCAAAAAGACGTAAGTAGGACTCTGGCTTGGTCAAATCCTGATAAGTTTGGGTCAACAGGTGCCCATGCATTATTTAGAGCATTCAAATAATCCACTTGGATGTCCATTGCTAATAACTCCATATTGTCGTAATAGTTGTAAAGTGTACGTCTTTCAACTTGGGCTTCATCGGCTATGTCCTGCATGGTTGTACTATGTAAACCCTTTTCTAAGATCAGCCCCCGAGCTGCTTCTAGTATACGTTGTCTATTTCTTTTTTTAGTTCTGCTTTCATCACGATTTATAAACACAGGAGCCTCCTGAAAATTAAAAAGTACAGTATAATCAAGCCTTGACGATTCAAGTTTGATTATACTGTACCATATTTTTTACTAAAACTAATATATGCCTCTAGACCTAAACGAGAATGAATTTTTCAATCATTAAAAAGTGTGAAAAACTCCCTCCTAGAACAAACATATGGAATATCTCATGGAAACCAAATACCGAAATTTGAATACGCTTTGATTTTGTAGCATAGATGATTGAACCAACTGAGTACAAGAGTCCACCTGTTACTAGCCAAATAAATCCTTGGATTGGTAGGGCTTTATATAGAGGTACAATAAAGAAAATAGCCATCCAGCCAAGAATTAAATAAAAGGATGTATATAACCACCGAGGTGCACTAAACCACACCAGTTTCATAATGATTCCAACGATAGCCAGTCCCCACACAAGTGCAAACAAAGTCCAGCCCATAACACCTTTGAGTGCCAATAGGCAAACTGGTGTGTAGGTTCCAGCAATTAGTATGTAAATCATAGAATGGTCTACTCTTCTTAGGAGTGCGTTCTTTTTTTCAGAGCTAGGAACCCAGTGATAAACAGTCGACGCCGTATAAAGAGCTATTAAGCTTAAGCCAAATATGATGGCTGATACAATCTGTAGTGTGCTTCCGTTGGACACACCTTTTATGGTCATCCAAACAAGTGCAATAACTGATAACAAAGCCCCTGTTAGGTGGGTTAAGGTATTGACCGGTTCTTTCATGTTAAACATATTGCCCTCCTTTATCTATTTCTAATCTTTTTAACTTTCTTATAAAATCGCTCTTCTCAGCATACTCCGAGATGTATTCATGAAAAGAAGTTCACAAGTAGTATTCAATACTACTTGTGAATACTATATATTATCTGGATTGATTTGTAAAGCATGTAGTAATTAAAACTACATTAATTTTTCTCTTTCCAAAAATGTTGTATACTTATATATAGATAAAACTATTGAGCGGACAATCAGACAAAATATACTTATAGGAGTTATAACGTGAACCCAAAATTAGATGCCTTTTTTAACTACCAGGGCATATCCATGGATGATATACCTAAGATTCCACTTTACATGGATCAATTGCTCGGACTTTTTGAAGACTATTTTGCAGATTTTAGACGGGATGAAGATGAAAAGATCATGACTAAAACTATGGTGAACAACTATGTAAAATCGAAGGTTATTCGTCCACCTGAAAAAAAGAAATATTCCAGAGAGCAATTGATGTTACTTGCTCTTGTTTATCAATTAAAAAACATTTTAGCCATTAATGATGTTAAAGCATTTTTTGATTTATACGATGACGATACTCTAAGCACCAAAGAACGTAACGAACGTATAGAGGAATATTTTAAGATCTATAATGCCTTAGAAGTTGAACACATTGGTATTTTGGAAGAGCGTTATAAAACTTTCAAAGCAACCATGACCAAGGAAAATGATAAAAAAGCCTTGGTTGCTAGACTGCTTGTTGAAGCGGATTTGAACAAACGGCTGGCTCTCATGTTGATGGATGAAGAAGAGCCTGAGTAAAGCATACGATTTATTAATGGGAATGGCGTTTTTGTGAATTTCATTTGCTCCTACGTTTTTCCATCCCATTATCGAATTAGATGAAAAATAAAAAAAGCTATATCTCTGAACTGGATTAATACCGTTCAAAGATATAGCTTTAACTATTGATTTAGAACCTTACTCTTATCCATTATAACGTTCTACAAACTCAAATCGCTCATTGTCAGGACCATCAAAGAATACAATCCTAGCTGTTCCAACCACACGAGGTTCCCCTTGTATTTCAACACCTTTTTCTTTAAGCATAGCCATTTTTTCATCTAGGCTATCTACCTTAAATGCAATGTGTTCAACAGGTCCAAGTGGTCTTTCTGCATTTTCTTTTTTATAAATCAGTTCGATAATTGTACCATGGGCGTCTAAAAATACTAGATTTGATGTCGGGTACTGGTAGTCTTTTATTATTTTGCACTCTAATATTTCTGTATAAAACTTCTTTGATCTTTCAATGTCAGTTACTTTAATGCCGATGTGTCCAAACTTCATGAGATCACTCCTTTTATCATGCAAGTGTGTATATTCATACCGATTATAGCATAAGTTATAAAAGTATATTCATAATCTCTACGCGTTTGTCCATTAATCACATCTGCTTTTTATAACTAAAATATTTTGATTGAGTAACGTTTCTTGTAACTAAGTCTGATCAATTGACCTTGTGCGTTTTGTTGTGCTCTGTCGTGTCAAGTTTACAGTGTAATCTGTCACCATAGCTACAATAGCACCTTGACATATACCAGCCCATACAGCTTGTCCCATTACATACCCAGCAGCTTCTAGGTTAAGAATAAACCATGAAATTGACATGAGAGTAGACACAATTAATATAATAAATGGTATTGCCCAGTTTTCAAGCTTCTTGTTTTTCTTAAGAATAGAACCCAAATACCACATACAAGGTACAAGAATGAGTAACTCAGGTCTGATATACTCCATCATATTTGCAAGTGTGAAATCCATATTGTTTCTCCTTTCTTATGCCCTAAGGCATAGACTTAAAACTATGTCCCCATCTGGCTTTGTAACCTCTCGTGTCACAGTGCACAAACGTATTATAAACACCAATACCATCAAATCCTACTTTTTCAGCCACCGCTGCAACCAGCTCGGGCATTACTTTTCGACGATTCTTTTTTATCATGAACTGTACATCCCCCGCGTCCCCCTCTAGGTGGCGACTCCTTGGAGACCCTCCGACTTTTTCATTATGGGATTTTGATCTATAAAATGAATTGAAAATCATGTAGACTTCCTCACCGATCAGTTTTTCAAGTTCATCATGTAAAGACTGAAAAAGATCAAGAACATGGTCGTCCTTGATCTTTACCTCATGACTGCCGTCTTGGCATTCTAATTCGTATAAATGGATGTTAGGTCTTAGTTTTACGTTGTTGGGTTTATCATGACTACCCATTTGTTCACGTCCTTTCTAGAATCCTTTACCAATAATATAGCTAATGATACTTGTAACTAAACTGGTTATTGCAGCAATTACAAATGCTCTTTTATACGCTTCGTGTTCACGAACCGGCATTTCTCTAATTTCCCGAATCAGTTCTCTATTCTCATTAATTAAACCAGTGTTACTTCCGACTTTTTCATTTATCGAAGTCATTTGCTCAGCAATAACACGTACAGTTGCAACAAGTTCCATCAGTATGTCATTTTGTTTTTCTAAATCATCAATTCTTCTATGTGCTACTTTAACGGATTCAGATAGTCTAGCCACATCACCTTCCTTCACACAGGCATGATCGCTCATCATCCTCCTCCTTTCAGCTGGCTTGCAATTTAAGCCTTGCAGGTTCTTCAGATTTTGTTATTTTAGGAATGTACGAACCCATCATTTCATCAACACTATCCAGAGATCGAATTAAAAATTCTAACTCTACTTTTGTTAAACTAAATATATGATCAGAACCCCATGCGGTTTTGTCAAATGTGAAATGATGTTCAAATACAGAACACCCCAATGCTTTTGAGATAATTGTTGGCAACAGTTCATCACTATGAGATGAATAGCCAATCTTTGAGTTGGGGAACTTTTTCTTCAAATATGTGATTGTGTTTAAGTTCAACTCACTCAGAGGTGCAGGATAAGCACTACAACAACTCATAATAGATATAGATTCCTCTGATGCACCAGATCTTACAAGCACCTCTATAGCTTCTAGTACATCTGTTTCACTACTCATTCCAGTTGAAACAACAACATTTTTCCCAGTATGAGCAACTGCTTTTAATAGCCCGTGATTTCTAATTAATGCACTAGGTATTTTAATAAACGGAACATCGTATCCTGCAATAAAATCTAAACTATCTTCATCCCAAACAGATGCAGTCCATTTTATACCTTTGTTTTTACAGTGAACATCAATTACATCGTATTCGTCTTTTTCAAACTCAATTTTCTTTTTATAATCAATGTAGTCCATCTCACCCCAAGGTGTTTGACGCTTAACATGCTTTTGAGACTTTGGAACACAAACATCTGGTGTTCTCTTTTGGAACTTTACTACATCCGCTCCCGCTTCAATGGCTTCATTGATTAACTCTAACGCGATGGATAAACTTCCATTATGATTAATTCCAATTTCAGCTATAAACATGACCAGTCCACCTCTCTTGATATTCTAACAACGTCATCGACCTGAGAGGTCGAAGTCTCTAATATAATTAATTTTTCATCGCTCGCCTGAACAGTGTGAATATTTCCTGGCTTAATATGCAGGTAGTCTCCAGCTTCAATAATCATTTTTTCACCTTCCAAATAAGAAGTGCCACTGCCTTCTAATACATACCAAAACTCATCCTTAAACTGATGGTATTGAAGAGATATATTCTGTTTAGGCTCAATAATAAGCTTTTTAACAACATATTTACTATTAAATATTAGCCATTCTTCACGACCCCATATTTTAGGCACGATTCGATTCATAGTGCCTCCTGAAAAAACTCTTTAACATTTATCGCTTTATCATCCCAATAATATGACGCTGGGAGTTTTGCCCCCACTAATAAATAGTGATGTTTTACCCCCCACTTCCTTAACTGATTTTTAGTTAATTGATAGAGCTGATCGTCAGAGTAGATATATCCTCTCGCCGTTGAGTAAATTACTAAATCACCATGATCATACAAGGTGTTAAAGTAATCAATGTTTTCTACAATAGGTTGCGCTTCCTCATACTTCATCGGATTATGACTACAAATGGTATCATCGATGTCAACTACATGAACAGGTAATCCTCTTTTAAAATAAGAGTCAATTTTATATCTCATCTCATCCTTTTGTCTCTGTTCTTCTAAGTAGAGTAAAAGTTTATAATCGCTTTCTGTATCCACATCAACGGTTTCATTTTCTGGTACTTCTAGTTGCATGAAGTCATCTTTTAACATTTGACCATCGTCAAAAAACTGCTCCTTGTTAAAAATATGAAAACAATGAGCAGCCTGGTATGCTGGAATGATTTCTTTAGTTGTTAGTCTTTCATAATTTATAGGCATCAAAGCTTTCCCACTAGGTTCAAATAACCAATTAGAGAATGTTTTCACACTCGTCGCATACTCTTTACTGCTCTTTTGAAAGGCTTCGAGGGCATCTGTTAATGTGGTTGGCGTTAAATAAAATAAACATGGGTTTAAAAACATCAAATGTGTATTGGTTAAATCCTTTAAATCTTTAAAAATATAAGTAAGTGGCCCATCGACTTTACAGGTTTCAGGATCTCTTCTAATTACTTTTACACTGGGATATGCCCTTGCCAACTCTAAGAGTGCATCGTCAGTGCAAAGTGCATATTTATCAACTGTACTAGGCAATGCACTTAGGTTTTGAAGTGCTTTCTCCCACAAACACGTATCTAATATTGGTAGTATTAGCTTGTTTGGTAATCGTTCTGAGGCTAACCTTCCTGCAATGAAAACACCTATTTTTTTATTCATATTCTATACCTGCCTCTTCTCTTGTGTATCGGCCTTGGTCTTTTTGACATGTATTGCACACTATAGGCAAATTCCCATTCATTCCGGTTCGAGACAAAAACCCATCACGCACTGGTGAAACTAATATTTCAAATATACTTTCCTCATAAATATTTCCCAAAATATATCTGTCATGCAGAGGGTTATCTGATCTTAAATTACAACATGGCATTACATTTCCATTAAAATCTATGCCAACAAACTTAAAAGGTTCAAAACATGGCCTATTCCTCTTCTTTTTATCATTTTTAAATGAAACTGATGAACTATTAAGTACGCCACCTCTATCAAAGATTAATCCATTAGATAACCAATCTACATAATAGAGCACCTGCATGTTCTCAAATTTACCAATTATAAAAGGGTATTCAATTTTTTCAATTGAAATACCCCATTTTTTCATCCTTTCAATGCATTTGTTTTCACCTAAGTCATCATAGTCCATAATGGTTAACTCATCTAAATCAATACTTTCAAGTACATCGGATGAAAGATAATCCCCATTCGTATTAGAAACAAGTCGGGCCTGTGGTAAATATTGTCTAACAATTTCTATACATTTTTTAAAGTATTCTATTTCAGCGAAGGGTTCATTATATCTAGAAAACGAAATGGTTCCATTATAAGAAACTAAGGATAAATCCTCAATCAATTTTGAATATTTTTGAAAACTCAGGCTTGTATTATGTGTTCTGTCAATTGATGCATTTGGGCACCAATTGCACATTCGATTACAAAATGCATGTAATTCAATTTCAATCATTTTGGGAAAATTCAAGATTTACCTCCATACTTGTCTGCAAGCTTTACTCTCTTTTGACACCGACTACATGCCTCTGGATAAAACTTATACTCATTTGTCTGCATCCTTGTAATAAACTTCTGATATTTCTCCCCCTCGATAATATCTTTAAATTTATTATCCTTTATATTGCCTAATATCAGTTCCTTATGATGTGGAACATGACCTCTAACGTGGCAACAAGGATATATACTCCCATCACTACCAATTGCTAAACTCACCTTTGCTTCGTTACATGGTTCTGTTCTTAAGTTTCGATTCTTATACCAACTTAACAACTTGCCATTAACATTTATATTCTCAGGTAAAGCCCCTCCTCGATCCTCTAACTGAATGTGTTTTAGTGTGTTTTTTTTATACTTCAGTATAGAGTCGCTATCTGAAACATAGTAATCAAATACAGGAGTTCTTTTTATTCTGGCAAGTCCCAACTCTTCAGCAAACCAGCTCGGAGCTTTAGATAAACCATCGTAATCCATGACGTTAATTTCATGTACTTCATCTAATAGCTTAATTGTATTTCTATTTAGAAAGTCCCCATTAGTATTAATTTTGATTTTTACGTTTGTAACTAGATCTTTTAGCATTTTTATTGCAGATAATAAAAACTGAAAATCAAGAAAAGGTTCGTAAAACCCACTAAACACAATTAGACCACCATTCATTCCAAACCCAACAGATTCTAACTCATTAAATAGCTTATATAACACATTTAGATCTAGATTGACTCTATCACTATTAGGATAATAGTGAATCAAGCAAAATGGGCATGATCTATTACACTGGTTAAACAGTTCAATTTCTATTATTTTTATATTCGAAAGTTGATTCATATCACTCCTCAAATTCTACGTTGACTCGGGATATGTCTACGCCCCGTGTATACCATAGTCTTTCCTTATGACAGTGTTTACAAGATTCAGAGAAATCTTTATTAAATACATTATTCTTAAACGCAACATACTTAGCACTTGTGTAAATATCAACGATAGAATCCTTATTAATATTGCCCATCACATATGCACTATGCTTTATGTTGTCTTGACGTAAATGGCAACATGGCATTACGGCTCCAGTATGTGAAACAGTAATAAAATAGTTAGGTTCTATACATGGTTTATCCCTTAATCCAGCGCCAGCCCACCCCATTTTTTTACCGTGAATATACATTGGTTTTTGCGTATTAAAAAAACCACCTCGATCTTCCAGTGGTTTACTTTCCCAGTCCAGATTAACTGATATGTAGTCTACGACATCATGGATGGCTGTAATTCTATCTTTTTTACGTTGTACAATGGATGCCCCAACATCTTCAAGTTTGCTTTTCCAGTATGCTCGACCTTTACTGTCATAATCCATTATTCGAATGCAATCTACACCGGACAACAACTGTAGATTTTCTGGTGTAAAATAATCTCCATTCGTATTAAAGTATACATCTACATCTGTTCCAAATACATCTTTTACAAGCATTGAATATTCACTAATCAAACTAGGATTTGACATAGGTTCACAATATCCATTAAAACTGATTATTGAATTGGTCATTCTAATAAAGCCAGTTTCTCGCACTGGCATTGCAAAGCCATTACTCTTAAGATCTAACAACAATCTGTGGAAAGTGGATTTACTTAAGATTTCTTTATTCTCTGTTCTATCAAACTCACTATTAGGACACCACTCACATTTTCTATTACAGAAGCCGAACAACTCAACCTCTACTCTTAAGATATCTTTAAACAACATTTTATCACCACTCATCTTCTGAATATGATCCAGTACTATAAATAATCAAATCTTCTTTTTTGAAATTTTTATGGTAACTTGGTGCATAGATTTTCGACCATTTTTCAATATAGTTTTTATCTGAAAACAGCTCATGTCCTTTAAAAGGTTCACTTGAAGACTCATTATGTTCTGCTATTATGTCTCGTAAATAATGAGGATATACTTGGTTTGCTGCTACTAGATCTAACCAATTATCTACTGTAATTTCAACGGTCATGTTATCAATCTTAGTTAAAGACTGGACATCATTCATAATGTCATCACATTTTGTTTTGTATTCTGGGTCACTGTTATACTCTGTTCCAAATGCCACGTCAATCGGAAGTCTCTGGCGTATTGGCATAGGTAGTTTGTGCTCCTTGCTACGTTTACACCAGTAGTAGCCCTTATCTGCATTCGTAAAATGAATTGAAAAAACCCTGTGTTCTGTAGTGGGTGTTAGACCTCTAGCTTGAGCTAATAGTAATGCTGGAACACGATGATTTCCTTCAAAACTAAATAAACCTGTGTCGCCTGATTTCAATTGGCGCTCAACATAGTCTATAGAAGTAACATTAGGCCACAAATTGCCATTTAACAATATATCTTTTGCCAAGTCTATTTTACTTCCATGATATTTATTTAAAAATGGATCTGTATGAAACTTCTTCCATGGCCTTATTAAAATGCTATCTCTTAACTGTATATCAGTGATTTTAATCCATTTAAGCTCCATTAAACTTTCAGCATGAACAGATAAATCAATTAGTTTTCCTAAGTTAAAATTGACATAATGGTCATAATACATTTTTTTAAGATCATCAATTGTGTATTGTCTTTGCTCAGTTGTATTTATCTGACTCCAAGCAACATTCCTAATTGAAACTCTATAGTCTTTGTAAATAATTTTCTTTTTTTCAGTATTCACTAATACTTTTTCAAAGCTAGCTAAACGTTCTTCAAGATCTTGAGAGTAGGGCATCTCAAGAAGATCATACTCCCTACTCTCAATAAAACAACATTCAAAATCTTTAATGTCACAAGGTGACGATTGAACCGCCCAGCTAGAAATTTCACCGTTTAACGTATCATAGCAAACTGTAATTTTTCTTAGCATTGCTTTAATGCGCCCCCTTGTCTTGTCCATACTCCAACAACTGGTTTAAGTGCACCAGCTATTCTTACATGAGAATCTAACACTTGTTTACTTGTTCCACTTATCCTTACTGTTGAATTACAAAAGCCTGTTGGCTGAAGTGAAAAAATCTCTCCTGTAGTGAAGTTACCAATTGTTTTCGCATTAATTCCATTTAGTTGAACAATTAATGTTGTGGTTGTACCGATATAAAAGTTTTTTCTTAAATCAACAGTCGTTGGAATGGTTATTGTTGTTGTACCTAATGTTGTAGTTACATTCCAAGAACTTGATGTATTAAAGTTTTGTGCATGTGCACCAACACTTCCACACTTTATTGCAGCGTTACTTGCATTGTAACCATAGATATCTATTGTTGGTACATTTAAATAAACACTCGTTGCAGTACTACTGCCACTATGATTCGCTGAAATGTACGTTTCAACAACCAACTGTCTATTCTTTGGATCCCATGATTTTATTCTGATTGAAAGGTTTGCAGCACATGTACTCGTCCAAGTGGGATTACCATATATATTAAAACTCTGCGCAGTTCCGCCACATTCTTTAGTGTAAACAACCTTATTTGCTTCAGAAGACTTCACATGAATGGTCATAGTTGTATCCCCCTAAGCCTGATATTGAATCCAAACATCCCCATCAGACATTTGAGATAAATTAGGAGCAGCTGTTGACAACACAATCATAGGTTGTTTTTTACCACCAACAGTGAAGCGACCTGCTTTAAGTGTTGTGCCTGCACTCGAGACCCCTAAGTAGTTTGTTATGGCTCCTGCTGCATTAATACCTGCGGTCCCTCTATCATAAGCAGTTTTTGCTGCTTTTGCAGTAGCTAGATAGGATGAACTCGAAGAAGTTACAGAATCTGTTTTGCTTAGATTAAAACCTGACGCCTTGGAAATTACAGGTTCATATACCCCTGTATGACCATGACCCGCTTCTGCCTTAGCATTCGCCGCATTTAGTGCAGTTGTCCCCCGATCATATGCTGTTTTTACAGCTCTACTTGTAGCTATGGTTGTCGAGCTTGTAGAAGATACGGAGTCTGATTTATTCAAGTTAAATCCAGATAATTTGCTGATCACTGGTTCATAAACCCCTGAATGATTGTGGTTTGAAGGAGACTTTGAGTTTGCAACATTTAAGGCTTCTAAGGCTTTATCGTATGCAATTTTCACAGCTTTAGCAGTTGCCAAAAGGGCAGAACTTGTACTCGTTACTAAATCTGATTTATCTAAGTTAAATCCCGATTTCTTAGCAATAACTGGTTCGTATACACCTTCATGTGAATGGTTAATATCTGAGTACTGGGTATTCAGCTGTTCGAATTTTGTGTCTTGTTCTTTAAACTTTGAATCAATCAAATCTGCATTTTCATTATGATTTTCTATATCATAATAATCGCTACCCTCAGGTTTTTTTAACCCAAGAAGTTCAGTTAATTTCATTTTTTTCCTCCTAAATATAATCTAAAACTTTTAATTCATCCTGAGTATGTTGTTTCATATGTTCATTTGTATATGGGTTTAATTCTTTGTTTAATACATACTTCACAATAAAGTTATACTCAAGATGTGCAGGTATAACATCACGTACAAACGCTTTGTAATCATTTAGATTTGGAGGCACTCCATTGATTTCAGTAAATCTTAATGTAAGTCTATACTCATTTGCATGTTCATCAACAGCTAACGTGCCATTTTTAAATGACTTAGATGCTTCCTGAAGTAAGTCTCTAGTTACAGTACCGACTCCGCGTAATTTCGAAAGTATAACACTACGTCTAAACTCATCTGACTTAGATAAATTAACTTCTACACCTAACATTTGCTCCCAGTACATCAACCCCCAGGTTGCAGTAGATACATTGAGCTGGGCCTGAATATCATTCATTTCAATGTAGACCTTATCCATCTCAGTTCCTATAGATTCATAAAACTCGCTAAAGACCATAGCTTCTCTAAGAAAATGAGGTATGGTTTGTTTAATAAATTTAGAGCGCATTTAAACTCACCGTCCCAATAACTGGCGTACCATAGTCACCTAGCTCCATGCTTGAACTTTGTCCATTTATTCTCAAATTTTCATAATCAATGACACCTTCAGCCTCAAACAAGAGCCTACCGACATGACCAGACGAAACATAATTCAGCTCAAAGGACATTTGGTCAAAGTACTTGTTCACCAGTGTTTCAATAGAAGGTTGAACCATTTCAATGGTATATCCTTTTTGCAGCCTTAAGTCCGCTTCAATATTAATGTCAATATTTTGCCCACTAACAACTGATACAGTTGCACCAATTGGACGTACACTTTCAATAAAGGTTCGAACATTTTGGAGCAGGTCACTGTTGGAAGCTTTTTTATCTAACCCTACAACAGCCACTTCAACTGTACCTGGTCCATTTTTCAATGGAAATACTTTGACACCTCCAACCCCATTTACAGATCTTGCCCAGTTTAAATAATCATTAATGTTGCCACTTGCAGATGGTTTTTGCATCTTTAAAAGCAGTCTTTCTAGGAGATCATCATGACTTTCGTTCTCCTTCATAGACAAACCATACTCCTCAGCCTTCAGTTTTAACGCATCAAAAGAAGACGTTTGAGGAAAAGCCTCTTTTAGTATTTGCTCCATACCAATGTATGCTTCCACAAGCTCAAGCGCTGCAGGAGATAAAACTGATTCAACAAAAGAGCCTTCACCAGTATTTACCACACCAGTAAAGGCTTTCTTCATATTCTTTAATAACTCAGTATGTGTTTTATTCTCATACATTCCATTTCACCTCCAGTACATCATCTAATATTGTCTTTACCTCAAAACTCACCCTAACGCTGTCAGATATACGTTGAAAATTGAAAGCGTCCACACCACTAATTTGCGGATGGTGAATTAAGGTATCGATGATCGTTTGTTTTAATGATTGATACATCGATTGTCCATTTAATTGTGATTCCAGCAATCTTTCTATTTCGGAGCCATAAGACCACTTATAAATCGGCCACTTATATCGTTCAGTCGTGAGTGCTTTTTCTATCCAAACTTTTAGTGCTTCGACTCCATTTACTATGACAAGATCACCATTTTGAATAACAGGTCCACCCGATTTGAAATCCCATTTAACTTCTTGACCGAAATCCGACTGCTTGGTGTCTAACGTACTATTGGTCTTTTGATACTCTGGAAAAATCATGTTACCACCACCTTATTAAGTATCATATACTTGTTGCCTTCAAATGCCGAGATGACAGCAATACGGTCTCCAACTTCAAGAACACACTGCAAGTCTGTATCTAAGCCTTCCACCACAATATTTTCAACATTTAATTGAGGGATTGTATGTGAATGACTGCTACTAGATTGTGTTTGAGAGGCTCTGGTTTTTCCTTCTAGATTCCAATCGGCGCTTACATGAAATTTCTGAGAAAAAAATAAACTTGGTATGATCAAAAATCCATTCCCAAGCTCATGTTCCATTCCATCTACCCTAATTCTAATATCTGGATATTCACCTGTTACTGTTGCTAATTCTACACCTTTGAATTTTGTTTTCTCAGCAGTTTGATTAATCCAACTTACAAGTTTTTCACCCTGCATAAGAGCACCTCCTTAGTTGAAGGTTCATTTTGTGGAATCCACTAGCTACACTGTGAGATACACTAACGACTTCAAAGGATCCTTCTGTTTTTAGTATTTTGTCATTAACTTGAATACGATCACCAGATTGTACTAAAGGATTTCCAACACACTCAATAGAAAATGACTCATCGAGTTTATTTAACTGTTTTTTCAACGTCTCGATCATCTTACTTGCTTTTGTAGGATCTGCTTCTTCATCTGTTACTTGATACGTCATTTGCCCATACTTCATAACCGAGGATGAATCTGCTTCATTCTTTAACACACTGTCATTCTTTCCTCTAACAACAAATCTGTTAAACATCTTTTCCATACTTTGCGAACTTGATCCTGAAAGTCTTGTAGTTTCACTATCTAAAACCCATTGTGGTCGATCCATGCCTAGTTTTATAAACTCAACACCTTGTCCAGACCAGCGTGCAATCCAGTTGTCCCCTGTAACTCGCTCTTCTTCAGAGAGCACTTTTGATATAATCCCCCATAAAGTTAAATCTCTGAATATTTCTTTAATAACAACTGATAATGATGGTAAATTTAAATAAGGGATTTCAAAGTCCTCTAGCAGTGACTTTAGAACTTCAACACCTGGTTCATTATCACAAATACGAGTTGTCATATTTTTTGTTAGGTAAAACATATTGTCCACAACATCAATAGCGATTGATTCTTTAGAGCTTCTTGATGTCTTTAACACAACACCTCTACGTATTTCCTCATCAAACTTGGATAATATGATCTGTGAACCAGGAGGCATTTTTATAAATAGGTTTTCTTCATCTGTCACATCCAATGAGTCTAACGACAGACTACCAACAACCTGAGACAGACTACTGGACCAAGTTAAACTTTTTATAAGCTCAGTAATGTCGTGTATCCCACCATCTGTTAGGGTGTTGTTATAAAGTTCAACTTTGAATCCATCATTTAACATTCGTCAACACCAACCTTTGGCCAGGTTTAATTACATTTGGATTTGGACCAATCAGCTCTTTATTACTCTCATAGATTTCTCGCCAACGGTCTCCATTCCCAATAACTTTTTGAGCAATTTTCCACAGTGTATCTCCACTTGAGACCGTGTATGTTTTGGGCACTGGTATATCTGAAGTTCTACTTATTAAAGTGACTTCACTCTGGTCTACAGGTCTCCAATCAATGCTTACATCCCTTCGCTCCTGAAATGATAAAGTGTATGAAACATCTAATGACCCTCCTTTTTCACTATAATTGAACTTCGTTAGATAACATTTCATAAAGAAATCCATATTTGTTTTAGTATCTGATCCTGAGTCATCAAAAATATCAATTTCAACAGACCGTTTTTCCTTAACGATTGAGGTTAAAGCTTTAATATATTCTGATGGAGATTTTAAGTGTTCACCGTCAATAGTAAATGAATCCGCATGCATTGGGAAAAATGACGAAATTTCAACCGTCTTCAAATCATGGCTTCCAAGCAAACTTCGGTCTTCACCACCAAGTACATTTACAACTTGATTTTTTACCGACTCAGATATACTAATAGCTTCTGGATTAACTGGGAGAATCACTGATTGATCATACAACTGACCGTCGCGATTTGTTTTATAGGTAATTTTTATTTGCATGTTATCCTCCCATATTCATTGCAACATTGACAATTTTATCTTCAAGTTTGCCTAAGAATACTTCAACATCAAGTGCACTTGATGCATTAATGGAATCCGCTAGCTTTGGAATATTGATCACCATGTTTGACTGGCCTCTTCGAACTTGGTCATTTTCTGAGGCTGTCATAACACGTTCACCCTTGTGTAACAGTGCTGGATAATTATCATAAGGAACATAGCCAATACCAGCTGCATGTTTTTTTCCTGAAGAATCATCAGAACCTAATCCAACTAAGTTCATTACATCACCAAGGATACCACCTAAGAAATTCTTAACATTTTCAAGTGTACCAACTAGAGCTTCAAAAGTTCCATTGATAATATCTCCAACAGTACTTATTGTCTCTTCTAGTACATTCCAATTATCCTGAACAAAATTGAATACAGACTCTAGTGCAGAAAAAACGCCATCTATTACTTGTCCAAGTAAAATAAAACCTGGTTGAATTATATTCCAAACCTCTTCCCAAACGCCTAAGATCGCAGGCCAATACTCTAGCCACTTGTTAAATAAGAATCCAAGAACTTCTGAAATAAATGTCAGTTTAGGAGCTATCCAGTCTAATACACCTGCTAATGACTCCTTAATACCTGGCATCATTGTGCCTAGAGTCTCTCCTGCTTTCTGAACCCACAACATAAACATTGAAAACAAGTTCCCTATAAACCCGAACACGGGTTGTAAGAAGGTCATTAAGCTACCAAATCCAGTAAATAGATTAGTAATCAAGTTAGATACGGAATTTATAATTGTATCTTCATTTTCAGCAAACCAGTTCGCTAAACTTTCAAATACATCGACGATTTTTGTTAAGACATTGCTACCACCGCCGCCACCACTATTGAGAAGTTTACTAAAAATACCAGTTACAACATTTTGAATCGTATCATCGACTTTAGATAATGCTGCTTTGGTCCTTTTCATATTCTCACTCATTTTTTTAGCACTTTCACGGTTTTTCCATGCATCGCCAAAACCCTTTTTAAGCTTTCCGCTCAAATAGTCAACAGCTTTAGCACCTCCTGTTGACAGCAATGAAGCGATATTGCCTGCAGGCATCATACTCATGAATCCTTTTTTAATGCTTTTAAAACCATTAGCCAAACTTGCTACTTTTGCTTCCACAGCTATGAATACAGATTTGTCTGAGATTTTATTCCTGAAGTTCCTGTAACTTTTTAGTGCAGCATTACCATAGATTCGAACCTTAGTTTCAAGTGGCTGATTCTTAGCTTCTTTTCTTAAGGTTTTCAGGGTTTCTCGCACAGCTTTAACACTTTTTTTAGCATTATTATAAGTCTCAACTACCACTAAATACGGCTTTGATACAACTTCTTTTAAATTGGACTTTAAAGTGTTTAACGATTTTACTAATAAATCTTTGACAATACCCACTTTAATCTTTATGCTTTTGCCTGACATAGATTCAAGAAATGCATTTAAATTACTTTTAACTTTTTCTACTTCAAATGTTATATTACTTTTGATTTCCTTTGCTTTAACAATCGCATCAACAAGACCATCTAAAGCTTGATCACCCATCGGTTTAGCACTGGCACTTTTCGCAATTTCAATAGATTTAACTTGTTTTGACATTGCATTTAAGTTGCTAGTCAACGATTCGATACTTTTGACACTATTGCTTGTAAGTTTAAACTCAGATTGAAGTTCATTAGTCACTTTTATAATTGACTTAAAACTGCCCTCGAGTTCAAGTATTTTTTTTTCCAATCCCATTTATTCACCTCCTTACACATTTACAACAGGCTGAACATTTTCATATTTTGATAGTTCATCCATTCTGAACTCATAAAACGCTGTTAGCACCAGTTTTTCACCTGTCGAACGCCTATGTATCTCTGAAGGTAAATGCCCGTGTCTTGACCACATATAGTAAAGCATTCCAACATAACCATCCGACTTTATACGTTTTTTACATCTTTAACTGCTTCATCTCCAAATCCAGATAAATCAGCTATCGCATTATAAATCTGTGCAATTTCACCAGGTAAAAATAATTTTTGTACAACAGCCTTTGATGAATGTGCTTCAAACCTATTTCGTAATGCTTCATCTGCAAAATCGATATTCTTAGCCGACTTTATAATCGATACAATTTGGACAGCTTCAGTGTCAATTTCCTCAAGTTTCGCATTTTTTCCCATTCGAATAGCGGTTTTTTGAATATCATTAAACTCATCTACTGTGAGTGCCTCTAATTCTAAAATAAATGGAGAGCCCATTACATCTGATAATCTTTTAATTTCACGTTCACCAGATGGTCTTTTTAAATCATCCACCTCTGCAGCTAACAGCATATCCATAATATTACTCATGTTCCATCCTCCTTATTAATAAAAAATCCGCTTGAAGGCTTATGCTCCCAAGCGGATTTAATTCAACTTTGATTGTTAACTTCCTTACTTCACGTCAACTGCATCGATCATTTGGAAATCTGTAAATGAGAAAGGTGCTTCAACTTCACCAAGTGCACCAGCTTCCCAATTTGCAAGAGTCAAATCATTGAATTTGACACCTTTTACTAACACACGCTCAGCACCACTTGCTGCAGGATCAGCAAGTTCTGACATAATTTCAATTTTCGGAAGTTTGCCAGTCTTAATGCCTTCAATGAGTTCTAATGCAAGTCGACTGTTTGTCTTTTTAAGTCGTACGGTACCAGTCCCCTTGTATCCCATGTACTTTTCATGTTCGGCTAGAGAGCCACACACTTTGATGGATTCTTTTTGAAGCTCAACTTTGGCTTCCATCCCAAAAGCTTCTGTCACTTCGTGACCATTCATTGTGATTACGCCAAAAGTACCATTCATAATTGTATCTACATTCAAATAATTTGCCATTTTTTTCTCCTCCAAATATACCTTTTATATGAATTAAATAATAATTTTTAGTGCTACATCTTCAATTGCATCAAGCGCTTTAACGTTAAGAGTCAAGAATACTTGATCTCGAGTATTTGCTTCTTTAATTTCTTGATCTGACATATCATCAGTTACCATACCAATTGATTTAAGGTATGACTTTTGAGCAACTAGATCAATACTGCATGCATTTTTGCCAGGGTCAAGAACACCTGAGTTTTCAAGAATTTCTAAGTAACCATTAATAGCGTTTACAAGCAAAATTTTGTTGTTGTAACTGTTTTGAGTTGCACCAATATACATATCTTCAATTGTTCTTTTAATGTCTGTATACACCTTGTCGAAGATGCGTACAAGTTTGATTTTCTTCCATTCTGCACTCTTAGATGCCGATGTTAACGAAGTAACACCTCTAGCCACTTTAACTTTTTCACCATCATGGTAAAGCACAAGTTCACCTGCATCTACATTAGTGTCCGCCTGTACTTTCGTAAGTTTTGGCACATCATCTATTTCAGTGAGCACTCGGAATGTAGGTGCTACTGTTAGTGGTAAACCAGCAATTAGACCTGCAACACGTGCAGAGTAATCAGATGCAGCATATGTATCTGACCCTACAACAATATCTGATGTAGTTAAATTCACAATGCCCTCATGATCAGCTCGGACACCTGCCAGAACTGCAATAATCTTCTTATCTTTTGTGTCTCTCATAGATTTTACCCATGTAGCTAGGACACTCATTTCATCTGTTGTAGCTCCCGGGAAGGCTACAGTATCAAATGAAATTGCTTCTAGACGATTAAGTGCTTCAGTATAGTCAGATGCTTCATCATTTATTACTACAATTTTAATCAGTTTAGGTGTTCCAGCAAAAGCATTTTGAACAAACTCTTCATTGTCAGCAGATAGTGATGATGGTACATCCGTTACACTTGTAATATCATGTTGCTCTACGCCAGTTGAAACACTAGAATCTTTTAGTGCAAGTGCTAGTACACCCACTGTTCCTTGTTTTACTGCTGCTGTAGCTTTTGATGAAAATTCAATATTTACATTAGGTAGTCCCATTTTTAACCTCCGATTGATACATTTACGTCCTTCATTGAGTCGTAATGTTTAGTATTTTTGTTTAATGTCGTTGACATTATTAGCTTTAAATATAATTCTTCTGAAGTTCTAACTACACTTACATCTCCCATTTTGAAAGGCACTTTTTCAGGTGTTAACCAGACAGGCTTATCAAATAATGATTCGATAAGTGTGTTATAGGCAACATATGCCTCTGACTCACTCTCTGATGATCTTGGATAATAAACAATCCTCCATCCAACAACAGCATTTGATATAGCTCCAGTAACTGGTTCGATTTTACTTGAGTCTAGTAACAACTTAACTCCAGATCCAGATGATACATCCGGACTTGTCTCAAGTGTTATCTGGTCCACTTCTGGAAGACTTTCTTGAATCATACGTGTGAGTAAATCTTTTGATTTAATAATCATGACTTAGCGGTTATCCGCAATCACCTCCTCCATCATCCACTCCAATTACTGAAGAGATACCTATTTTTTTACTCAAATTTCTTAATCTTTTATCCCTAGTAATAACAGGCCTCAATTAATTAGTGGAATTAAAAAACAGCCATTTCCATCTGTAGTAGATGACAGGCTGCTTTAAAGAACACGATTAAATTGATTGCTTAAAATTACATTGAACTAAGATATGAGTTGTATATGTCAATAGACATAAGACCAGTTCTTCTTCCGGAAGCTTAACTATAATAACGTATTAAGTATTAAATAAAGAAAGACCAAAGTATCAACTTTAGTCTTTTCTGGTCAAACATCATCTTCTGACAATAACATAATAACACAGTATTTTTCTTTTTTTGTCTACACAATGTCTACACTTACGCGCTCACCCAGAGTCCTGATCCATAAAGCAAAGTATCTAACTGTTCTATTGCTTGTTCATGATGTTTATAACATGCACCACGAGAATACAGCAAGGTCTCACAAATATGATTCCAATCTAACTTATCAAAATATCGCATTTTCACAATCTTTTGCTGAACAGGTTTTAAATAAGATACGCTCGTTTCCAATAACTTTATTTTGTTGTTATACAATTTGATTTGCTGTTTTAGCAGGTCAGTATACTCAATATTCTTTATTGCTGTCTCCTCAACAATACGAGTGATTTTATTAGTTTTAGACGCAAAGTCACTGTCATATCGAACTGAACTTAGACCGTCATTATAAGTAACTTCACTGAGCTTTAATTCTAAAAACTCAATGTGCCCCCTAATTAAAACATAACTAGATAGTACCTTCACCACCGCATTATAATTATCACTTTTTCTTGCCACTTTCACCACTCCTTTTCCATTTAAGCTACAATTAGATTAGTGAAGTTCCCCACAACTCAACACCATTTACATTAACGAATCTCTTAAAATCTCAAACCATATCAACTCTTTGCAATTACTTCCTCTAAAATATCACTCAAAAATATGTATGATAAACATATAAAAAGACCATAGCATCCACTATGGTCTTTAAGTAATATCTCCAACATATTTTTCCTAAATAAGGATAATATTGCGTAATATTATTTTGTCATATTTTTTCAATTATCGTGTTCACTCAATGTCTACTCTTTTCAAATTGGGCTGACCCCCAAGATCAAACCATTTCCCCAATCCATAAAATAGGGTATCTAATTGTTTAATAGACTGCTCATGGTGTTTATAACAAGCCGCTCTAGAATAAAGTAACTTATCGCAAACAGTATTCCAATCAGCATCCTCAAAATATCTAAGCGTGATAATGTCCTTTTGGACTGGCTTCAAGATATTCATACACGATTCTATAGTTGATAACTTATGTGTATAAAGTTTTATTTGTCTGTTTAAAACATCCGCATATTCTACATTTCGTATTGCTGTATCTTCAACCAGTCGAACAATTTTATTGGTTCTTGATGTAAACTCCTCATCGTATTTTACGGCAGTCACACCATCATTCAAATCAATTTCTTCAAGCGTATCTTCTAGAAACTTAATATGCCCTTTTATTAAGGTATAGTTGCTTAATATTTTTATGACTGCGTCATAGTTTGGACTTTTTTTTGCCATGTTTCATCCCTACTTTCTCATTCCTGAATCAACAGGATTATTCTAATTTAAGTGTATTAATAAACTAAAGTTCTCCGCAAAACTAAGGTTCCCACACCCAAGTCCCAAACTTATAATTTTAATTTTCAGATTCAATACTTACTATCTATGCTTTGCCAAGAATTATCTTAAGCTAAGCACCAACACATCCATGGCTCAATAAATACAACACAATGTTTAACAGAAATATTATATTGAACCATAAAAAAACCAAACACCCAGCAATTACTTACGCCGGGACGCTTGGTCCGCTGTAGTTGCTATGAAATTTTTATGTTTGCACTTTGGACAGATTTTTGAAAGGAGTCCTCGAGCTTCCCCGAGTGTTTTGCCACAAACTTCACACCGAACAGTTTCCAACTTAACCTCGTACTTCTCAAACTCTTCTCGGGTTAGATATTTGACCATTTTCTGCATCACCTCAAACATTTTCTTGAATCTGTTCGTATTAAAACCGAACATGTGTTCGTATTCATTTTAATGCAAATGGCTAATTTTGTCTAGCTTTATGCAAAAAATATTTTTCCCAATCCTTCCAAGAGTTTGATTTATCAACATTCTTTAGATTATTAAAAGATACATCCTATTGATTTTCAAATTTTCGGGTATAAATACATACGAATTAACTCGGAATTTAATTTGATTACTAATACTCATGAGTTTACAACATAAACTGGAGGCGATCGTGTGAGAAGTATACGTACAAAGATAATCTTAGTTGTTTTATTAAACATCATCTTGGTATCTGTCATCATTGGAGCTACATCATTTTATGTAATTTACAACAGTAACATTGACCGGGTTAATCAGATCGAAGACCAGTTACGCACAAATTATGATGTGAACATACGAAGTCAGGTTGAGATTGTTGTATCTGAACTGGATGGCATCTATCAACTTTATGAAGAAGGCCTTTTAACCGACGCTGAAGCCAAGACTTTGGCAGCCAACGTTGTACGTAACGCCAAGTATGGTGAAGGTGGTTATTTCTGGGCCGATACAATGGACGGTGACAATGTAGTACTTCTTGGTCGTGAGGATGTTGAAGGCAAAAACAGAATCGATTTAGAAGATAAGTTAGGGAACAAAATCATTCAAAATTTCGTAGAAATTATTGAGTCTGAAGGTTCAGGTTACAGCAACTATTACTTCCCACGCGCTGGTGAAGAAGAAGCTCTGCCTAAAAGAGCCTACGTTATGCTCTATGAACCGTATGACTGGATAATCGGTACCGGGAACTATATAGATGATATAGACAATTTCGTTGCAGAGGAAAAGGAGATTATTGCACAGCAATTTGCACAAACACGTTTAATTCTATTTGGATTCCTACTCGTATCAATCGTTATCGGGTCAGTGATATCCGTTATACTCAGCAACACCATAACGAAACCTATCCTTAGACTGTCTGAAGTTTTAGATAAAACAGCTAACCTAAATATCAAAGATGATGACACATACGATTACCTTCTAAAATATAAGGATGAAACAGGTATTATTGCCCACTCAGTTGCAAATTTACGTGGTGTTTTAAGAGATATCATCACAGAATTACAACACGACTCCATAAAACTAAATCAATCTTCCAATGAACTCGGAGAAATCGTTATGAATGGCAAGGAAGGTATTGATGCTGTTGCAATGACCGTAGACGAGTTCGCTAAAGGTGCTACAGAACAAGCCACAGATGCCCAAACTGCAGCGGAAAACATGTCCCATTTAGCTGCTGAAATTAATGAGAGTGTGGGCAGTTCATATAAACTAAGGGATTACACCACTGAAGTTAGCAAAAACAACGACGAAGGTTTTGCTCTTATTCAAGAACTCAGTGGCAAATTTGATGCCACAATGAAATCGACAAACAACTTAAATAAGAATGTTAATACACTCTCTATTAAGTCCTCATCTATTGGAGATATTACCAGTGCTATTCAATCAATCGCTGAACAAACCAACCTCCTTGCATTAAATGCGGCTATTGAAGCAGCAAGAGCTGGTGACGCAGGTCGAGGATTTGCCGTTGTTGCAGATGAAATTAGAAAACTTGCTGAACAGACATCTAAATCTACTGAGCAAATCAATACAATTATAAGTGAAATATTAAGTGAGATCACCTCAACAACAGAAAATATGGAAATTGCTACGGACTCTATTCAACTTTCAAGCGAAGTGATGGATAAGGTTCAAGCGTCCTTTGAAGCTATTGAGGAATCCATGTCAGCAACATTAGGTCAGTTAGATACCATAACAACCAGCATAAATAATGTTGACCAAAACAAAAACGATGCAACCAACTCCATCTCAGGTATTTCAGCGATTACAGAAGAAAATGCTGCTTCAGCGGAAGAAATCGCAGCGACTATGGATACACAGACTGAATTGATGTTAGGGATTCAAGATAACGCGTCTGAGGTTTTATCTATTTCTAAGAAACTGGACAGCATCATTCAGAAATTCAGTATATAAACGAATATCTAGATCCAGTAATCTGTTTATGACAAGTAGTCTGTTAATGATTGAACCGTAAACTTAAGACACATTCTATTTAATTATCAAACTACCTATTCAGTATGTGAGCCGCTGCTCAAACAGCGGCTTTTCTATTGTCCTAAGATCATGTATTCTAAGAGGTAGGAGTATTAAAGGAGGAATAACATGACTGCATTAATTTTTTTTGATATCAATGGAACCGTTATAAAAAGAGACAGCCGTACGGACATCCCTTATGGGAACGCTGTAGATATATTCTTGGGACTTGAAAATGGCATGGATGGTGTAGATACATCTGCCCGTTCTGACAAAGACGTGTTTATGGAAGTTCTTGAGAAGACAGACAAGACGTTCAGTGAAAACTTATGGAATGGATTTATGGCAGAATACCAAAAGCAACTTGAAGCCTTTAAAACAACAGATGTATGGCGTGAAAATGCTGACGCTGTGTCCTTCATAGAAAAACTATCTAACACTGAACACAAACTTTCAATGATCACCGGTGAACTAAAAATAGGTGCTGAATATAAACTTGAAAAGATTGGTGTATGGAAACACTTCCCTACAGGAGGATTTGGCGAGGATGGACTTAGAAGATTTGAGATAGCAGATACAGCTTTAGAAAAAGCTAAAACTATATATGGTTCTGAGTATGATGAACTTTACATCATTGGGGATACCCTCTTAGATATTAAAACGGCTAGGCATCTTGGGGCTAAAGTAATCTCAATAACTACGGGTTCTAATACACGTGAGGAATTAGCTGAACTGAGTCCTGACTACATAATTGATACGTTCGCTGAAATTGAAAACTTATTTTTGTAAATACAAGTATGGCAAGTACTATTAATTTTTTACGCTGATGTGTTTTTCAAACTTATATTGTTTGGTAAACAAACTCTGTTTCTTCATGACAGTACATGTTAAATTTTACTTAAACATATAGAAAGGCTGAGTCGTTTAACAGACTCAGCCTTTTATTTGCATTGGTCCCACATAATCTGTGTTTTTACACACACCTATATGGTCTGGAATTACCCTTTTAGCTTTTCTATAATCTCAGCTAATTTCTCTTCAGCTACATCATTTTCAACCTGGCATGTACCAGCGTTTCTATGACCGCCGCCACCATACTCAAGCATAAGTTCCCCAATATTTACATCAGAAGACTTATTGAAAATGGACTTACCTACTGTAAATACAGTGTTTTGTTTTTTAAGACCCCAAATAACCTGAACAGAAATATTCGTATCTGGGAAGAGTGCATACTTCATGAAACGGTTACCCGGATAGATCATTTCTTCATCTTTTAAACGCACAACCAAAATATTGTCATACACTTCGCCACAAGTTTGGAGTTGTTGTTTAAATTGTTCTTCGTATTCAAAGAATAAGTTAACACGTTCTTTAACATCTGGAAGCTCCAGAATATCTTCAATGTCATGGTCTTTACAGTAATCTATAAGTTCCATCATAAGATTATAGTTAGAAATTCTAAAGTTTCTGAAGCGACCAAGGCCAGTTCTAGCATCCATTAAAAAGCTTAAAAGTTCCCACCCTTTAGGTGATAACACATCATCTTTAGTAAATTGTGCAGAATCGGCTTTATCTACTGCTAGCATCATATCATTCCACTTAGCTGGGAACTTGTCTAGTCCACCGAAATGGTCATACACAACACGTGCTGCTGAAGGTGCATTTGGATCGATAATATGGTTGTCTCGTTTGCCTTCATTACGGATTGTTTCACTTAAATGATGGTCAAACGCAAGGTAAACACCTTCGACGTAAGGAAGATTTGTAGTAATGTCTTTGTCTGAAACTGCGATTAGACCATCTTGCATATCTTTAGGGTGAACAAATTTAATATCATCAATTAAATCTAATTTTTTTAGTAACACCGCACACACAAGTCCATCAAAATCACTTCGTGTTATGAGTCTGTATTTATCCGCCATTTTTTCCTCCTTAAGTTGAACCTAAACGTTCACTTTCCAATATATCTAATATAGTTACTCTTTTGAACATATTAGGTAAAGGTCTATCATCGTATCAACTGCCTCTTTTTATATATACACACCTTTAAGGTGTTGACACCATTTTATTTGAGCTTTAACACCACTGGACAATGGTCACTGCCCATGGTTTCCATGTGAATCTCAGCATCTTCTAAACGTTCAGAAAATCTTTTAGAAACTACAAAATAATCAATTCTCCAACCCGTATTGTTTTCACGAGCATTCCCCATGTAAGACCACCACGAATACATGGCATCTTTTTCTGGATAGAAGTATCTAAAAGTATCTACAAATCCCGCTTCTAAAAACAGGGTCATTTTTGCACGTTCTTCATCTGTAAAACCGGCATTTTTTCTATTGGTTTTATGGTTCTTAATATCAATTTCTTTATGGGCTACATTTAAGTCACCACACACAACAACAGGCTTTTTCTCATCTAAACTTACGAGGTAGTCTCTAAAGTCATCTTCCCATACTTGACGATACTGCAAACGTTCTAAGGCCCGTTTAGCATTAGGTGTATACACCGTTACCATATAAAAGTCTTCAAATTCTAATGTAATTACACGACCTTCTTGGTCATGTTCAGCTATGCCTATACCATATTTAACTGAGAGTGCCTCTTCTTTTGTAAAGATTGCAGTCCCTGAGTATCCTTTTTTTACTGCTGCATTCCAGTACTGATGGTATCCTTCTAGTTCAAGTTCAACTTGACCCACCTGACATTTTGTTTCTTGCAGGCAGAAAATATCAGCGTCCATTTCATTGAAATAATCCATGAATCCTTTTTTCAGTGCCGCCCTAATTCCGTTGACATTCCATGATATCAGTTTCAAAATCTTACCCCTTTCTGCCTTTTATTACTTTACCGTAAGTTTATTATACCAAAAGTATCGACTTTCATAACACCCTTATCAAAGATTCCATTTGGTATATTTTTATACGAATTAAGGCCACCGAATCGCTCCGGTGGCCTAAGCAATCTCTATTAAACAGAGCTGTGTCTAATTGCCATAGACGTCATAGTAACTCCATTTAACCTTTGATTTTTTTAATAATACTGGCAGCCATCTCTTTCGTCACTGTATCCTGTGGTAAGATGCCACGGTCTCCAACTTGTACAACACCAAGTTCGATCATAAGTGCCATTTCATCCGCTGCCCAACCTGCAAGATCTTCATTGTCTCTGTAAGCTGTTAGAGTATCTGTTAATCCTTCATTAACTTTTTTATTGTCGTAAGCAATCATGGCATTGGCAAGAATTACAGTCATCTGCTCTTTCGTCATGTTGCCATCTGGATTAAAGGTCGTTGGTGAACTGCCTGAAATAATACCTTTTGCATACGCAGATGCAATTTCAGTTGCATGGGTATTATCTGCTGGAATATCTTCAAATGGGGCTTCTGCTTCTGGATTGGTTAAACCATAAGCGCGTGTAACCCAAGTGGTGAACTCTTCACGTGTGATGGCTTCTTCTGGATTAAAGTTATCTGTTTCGTCGATAACCCCTTTACCTAAAAGTTCGTTAATTTCTGCCTTAGCCCATGATGTATCAACATCATTAAAGGACTTATTCGACTGCATTACCGTATACTGGCTAAGCGTTAGTCTACTCGTAGATACTGTGTTTGTGACTGGATCGTATACACCACCTACAGGTTCCCACTCACCAGTATTTTCATTGAATCTAAATACACTGATTAAAGATGGGTTATACTGTTCATCAAAGAACTCAAATTTATCAAGCTCAAATGACAACTTAACCGGCTCGTCTAATACTTTTTTAACTTCACCATCAACAAATATTTCAACTTCAGTTGTATAACCTGATTTAAATGTAATATCCTCTTGAGGTTCTTCGAAAGTCTGGTCATCAAAGCCCATGTCAACAAGGAGTTCACTGTCTTCATCGACATTTGCCTGAATAATCGCATCGTCTAAAATTAACTGTGTTCCACCTACTTTAACACCAACTTGGTCTACTGCAGCACTAGTAAGTTGGTCCACAAGATCTTTACCAAGTGGTACTTGAACATCATCAGCTACCCGTTCAGTTGAAAGGGTAATCTTAAGTTCAAATTCTCTTACATTTTCTTCTCCATAATACCCTTCAAATGCGTCCGTTACGTTGTTAAATGCTTCTGCAGTTTCAGTTACCTGCTCTTGTAATGATGTTGGATCAAATAATACTTGTGTTTTTCCGCCAACAGGTTTTGTATCAAACTCTGGTTCAACTTCACTAATTTTATCAATTACACCTTGAGCAAAGTCTCCGACAGAAACATTAAGCTCAGTCGTCTGATCTAAACCAGAATCATGAACTTCATTTACATTTTCAATAAACTGGTTTGTTAGATCTTGTATGTTGTCTTTATCATCAATCTTTTGGATAGACTGAGTTAAGACTCCAGCCATATCTACAAGTTTTCCTTCAACAAAATCTCTGTTTGTAATATCTTGAGCCGCTGTTCCAAGAGCTGGTACAGCCTCCAAATAAGTTTCAAGTGCCGGTACCAGTGTGGCTTCTTCATCTATATTACCTAAGTTGGTTTCTATTACTTCGAATACTTTTTCAACTTCATCTTGTACAAAACCATCTTCAACATTGGTTAACGTGGATGTGACATCTTCTGTTAATGTATCAACATTTCCAGCTGATTCAGTTTCTGTTACACCATCCATATTTAAAGCTGGATCAAGTGGGAAGGTACGTACAGCTAGTTCTGGATTTCCTAATTTCTTATGTTTAACATATGAAATAATATACTTCTCAGACTCATCGTTATACACAACACTTAAATCTGTAAAATAGCCTTCAATTTCCGCTAAAATGGTTGGTTCGTTATCCATCATACTACCATTTGAGAACATAGGCATTACATAAATGTATCCTAGTGCTCCCACTGATTCTGACCACCCAACCAACATTGTGCCATCTGGGTTAATCCCTGTGTCTAAAACATTAGTATCATCTAATAAGTTAGCTGAAAACTCAACCACTGGATCTGATGATTTTCTATATCGACCCAATAGATAGTGTTTTCCATCATTCACATGACGCCAGATCATATATTCTTCTTTTTTAAGTGTGTTATATACACTCATAGGTGAGCCAATCTTTGTGAGTCCTGGTACAACAGTTGAACCCATCGAAGTTGAACCAGTCACCTGAACAATTACAGACTTTAAAACTTCAGAACCCATCGCACCATACTGGGCTGCGATTATGAAGTTTCTTGCACTTGGATTGTAGTCAACATCAAATGCATCCGCCTCTACATTATCAAAAGCAATTGGGACAGACTCTTCTAACAGATTATTTACGAGAACACCATCAAGTACCACTTGAAACTCATTACGAACATTCCAAACGATCGCGTACGTATTGGTTACAGGGTTGTACGCAGCACGTGGAGAATCGTGTGATTCAAATGGTCCTAAGTCAGGGTCAAACATCATAGTATTTGTTAGCTTTTTCCCATCCATATCAATTAGTACACCATAAACTCGCCTAGCTGTACTAATGCCGTCATTCCAAACAACTAAAAAGTTATCATCTTTATTGTTATATATAACAAATGGATTTTCAGGCATATTTCTTGATATAGACGCAATTGCAAAGTCTAAACCGACTTTATTCCCATCTAAATCTAGAAACTGGCCCCTGATTGAACTCGCAATCGCTAAATCATTGTACTCTTGATATACGGTTAAGTATTTTTCCATACCTGAACCGTAGGCAGTTGACGTGCTGTAATCACCAGATAGCTGACGAACGGCACTTGGTGCAGGATATACTTGCGGTTGCATCGCTGCATTATCCGCAAATCCTACGGGTCCAAATGTCGAAATGCAAAGTATGAGCACCATCAGCCATGCACTGGTTCTCTTAATTCGTTTTAAACCAAGCATAGACTATCCTCCTTAGACATCCCTTTATAATCCTATACATATACATTTATAACCCCGTTTGATTCACTACATCTAAATATTACTAAAGCTTTTCATCCCTAAAAATTAGCCATAAATCTTCTTGAGTATGGATGCAGCTTCTTCTTTTGAAAGTTGTTGCTGTGGGTTGATTTCACCACTTGAATTATCAAGTACACCCAGTTCTTCTAACATGGCAATATCATCACCAGCCCAGTCCGATACTAAATCTGCATCCGAAGCAGAGGCCAAAGTGCCTGTGAGTCCTTGATTTAATCTCTTATCATCATATTCGGTCATTGCATTAGCTAAGATTGCTGACATTTGCTCTTTTGTCATAGCTGACTCTGGAGCAAATGTACCATCCCCATTACCCGCTACTATTCCTGCACTATAGGCTGATGCAAGTTCTTTGTAGTGTTCATGGTCTTCATCCAAATCTGAGAATACTGAATCAGCATCCTCATCTACCATGCCATATGCCCTGACTACCCATGTTGTGAACTCTTCTCTACTTATGGTTTCTTCTGGGTTAAATGATGCTGATTCGTCTATAATACCTTTACCCAAAAGTTCATTAATTTCATCTTTTGCCCATGAGTTTTCTACATCTGAAAAACTCTTGTTAGATTGCATAACCGTGTACTGGCTAAGTGTCAATCTTCTGGTGGATACTGTATTAGTTACAGGATCATAAACACCTCCAACAGCCTCCCATTCTCCTGTTTCTTCATTTAACTTATATACCGATAAACTTGAAGGATCTGCACTTTCATCCCAGAACTCAAATGCATCTAAGTCAAAGGACAACTCAACAGGTTTTTCTAGTTTTTCTTTCTTTTCATCATTGGCTAAGATGTTTACGTCTGCAATATAACCTGATTTGAAATTGACATTGTCATCTCTGATTTCAAACCCTTGATTATTGAAATTCATATCAACCACTAGATTTTCTACTTCACCTGTTTCACTCGAGTACACTTCTTTATCTAATGTGACACTTGTTCCACCCACTTCAACGCTGAGCGAATCAACACCTGATTCATTTAATGCTTGGAGGGTTTGAGGATCTAGTGGCACTTGAACTTGTTCAGAAACACGTTCTGATTTTAATGTGACTTCAAACCCAAAGTCTCTGACATTCTCATCTCCATAATAATCTTCTATTGTACCCGTTAAAGCTTCAAACACTTGTCTTTTCTCAGCAATGCGCTGGGCAATAGAATCTTGATCGAATGTCACTTCCGAAACACCATCAACGGTCTCAACAGTAGGTTCAACTTCAATTTCACTTATTCTATTAAGTGCTGACTGAGCTAAATCTTCAATTGTATTTTTAATTTCGCTTGTTTGTTCTACATTTGAATTGGTCTCTATCATTTGAAGTTGTTCTATTACTGTACTTGTGATCTCTAAAATGCTAGAATCATCTTCAATTTTTTGAATAGACTCTGTAACCAGTGCACCAATTTCATTTACTTGGTCTTCAATCCAGTTTTCCTCAGTTGAATCCTGTCCAATAACAGCAATCGCTTCAATGGTTTCAACGTAGTTTGTTAACGTCTCAGAGAGGATGGACTCATCTTCAATATTTTCAATATCATCAACCATTACATCTAACATTCTCTCAGCTGTGGTGGATGAAAGTGAAGTATCGTCCGTATTAAGTACATCCGTAATAGTGCCACTTAAGTCTTCTACTGCATCTGCTGATTGTGTCTCGCTGGCTCCTGAGTTTGAGTTGCTGTTTTCTGAAGTTGTGTTAGATGAACTGCTGTTTGACGAACCTCCACTCGTTCCATCAGAGCTATTTTCAACATTTGTAATAGTAATATAACTTGTATCTATCTCACCTAAGCTCGCATTTGATGCATTTTCCAAGACTACAGTAAAAAGTTCATCACTTTCACTCACACTATCCGTGTTTATATCAATTGAAATAGTCTTATTCACATCGTTTACATTAAAACTGAGTGTCCCACTCTGACTCTGGAAGTCTGATGTGTCTGCAGTTCCAATTACAGTTTTATAATCGACGGTTGACGTTCTGACTATATCTCCAGATCGAGTAACAGTTAAGGTAGCAGTTTCACCTTCTGCAACTGACATCTCTGAGTTATTGCTGAAATAAATTGATGTCGGCCCAACAACTTCACCGTTACCATCATCATCTAAAATAGTAATAGTTGCAGTTACATCTGTATCTAAACTCGCTCCACCTAATGGACTAGAAAGCGTAATTACTATAGTTTCATCATCTTCATCAGCATCTTGGTTGGATGTTACTGTTAATGTCTCAATCGTATCACCGTTTACAAAAATAGCTGGCCCACTCGCAACAGAATAATCACCAGATTCCGCTGTTCCCGAAATACCATAATCAACTGTTACGGTACCATCTTGACCACTATTTCTATTAATTTTTAGACCAATTGAATCCCCTTCATTTATTGTTACATTTACAGATGTAGAATCAAATTCAATTTCACCATAATCAAGGTCACCAATTTGACCAATCGCAATTGCAGGATCACCCACATCGGGAACGAAGGTGTATGCCACTAAATATCCATCACTATCTGAGTTGTAATCTGAACTGATGTGACTGGCAACTCCAGAATCACTAAATTCTAATGTATCACTTCCACTTAGTGTTCCGTCATCTCTTATAATTTGGCTATAAACTTCACCATCCCCCGAGTTGTTCTCAAGCCAAAAGACCATCATTTCATCGTTAAGTGGCCCTTTCGGTAAGGTATATGGATTTGTCATTGCCTCCAAAAATGCAGACAACTGCTCATCTGACCCTGCATCATTTAGGATCTGTCCAATTAACATATCACCATCTGAGCTATCAATCCAAGTAACATAATGATCATCAGAATCTTTGTTGTAAGCTAATTTAGGGAAAGACTGGTTTAGAGCACTTGTTGATACTACTGTGTCCATTGATTCTTTTGTGCCATATTTATCAAAACGACCTGTTCTAATATCAATGGCAGAACCTGAGACAGCTTTATATACCACATCAAACTTCATGTCACCTTCATCGTATGCAATATCAAAATCCGGCACCATTTCACCGCCGCCAAATCCGAAATCAATATCTGTGGAACTACCTAATGATGCATTTGTAACGACACCTTCCATAATGGTATTACTTCCATCATCAAAGTCCCAAACTATAAAATATTTGTCTGAATCGGGACTATATGCTGCATCAGCATACTCGTGAGTTTCCCCACCACCTGGTGCATCATCTATGGTGATGGCAGAATCACCACCGTCATTACCATCTGTATCTAATGTGATCGCATAGACTCTGTTATTGTTGATTGTATGCCAAACAACAAGAATTTCATCATCTTCAGAGTTATATGTCATTCTTGGATACGCAGGAATATCTGTACTCATTGCTTCTATTTCAAACTGTGAACCCAGCGGAACACCTGTTGCATCAATAAAAATTCCATAAATTCCTGACCCACCATTACCACTATCAAAACTGCCATCATAATCTACAAAAGCTACTAAATACTCATTCTTTGATGGGATATATAATACATCTGGAATATAGGCTTCAACAGGTTGACCTGTTCCGTAAGCTGTGAAAGCCAGTTCGAGTGGTTTGTCTTCAACTATATCCAGTTCTGATCTTGGTATTTTAAACTCATATACTTTATGTTGATAGTTAACATGATCATTGTAAACAAAACTCGCAAGCCCCCACTGTTCCTCTACTTCAGATACTGTAAACTGCTTTACAGCAGAGTCTGTTTTAATAAATACAGCTGAATGATCACGATCTCCGTCAATGGTATTGTCTGCAGTAAAATCTATAACTGCATATAGATATTCATCGTCATTGTAAACCCAGCCGTATGTATATCCATCAGGGTGTCCAGAAACAGGTTTGTCGAATTCTTTAAATATGTAATTAAATGCATTGGTCTCTGATATATCACCATCAAGGGTCATTGTTGCTACATTAGAATCCCATATATATTCATAAAACTCAGAAGCAGAACCAATTCTCTTTAGCTCATTGGCTTTGGGATATGCGAAAACAGATTTTCCTATTTCTTCAAGTTCAATACGACCAGAGAATTCAAACTTTAACTGATTTTCTTCTATTACTTGGTTTAAATCAAACTCAACAATAATGCCATTCTCTTCGATTTTCATTACATCATTGTCAAAGTTAAGAATTTTATCAAGAGGGTGTTCAAGTGGATCAATCATGTTATACGGCTTTACATTGCTTAGAGAAACATGGTCTATGTGAGACATGCCTCCACTTAACTTACGAATCTTAAATCGCATGTTCTCATTATTTCGTACTAAATTGGGCACGACAAACTCAAGGGTCTTGTAATTCATGTTAGCACCTTGACTGCCAATAAACGTCCAATTCCCATCATGTTCTACGTAAACCTCAAAAGAACCATTGGCTTCACCTCCACCAATGGTATTCAGCTCAATATACTTGTGTAGTGACTTTTCTGCTGAAGTCGTAGACACATTAAAAATAACCAGTGCAATTATGACTAGACTTACAACTTCTCTAAGTAATGACCGTTTCATTTGAACCCCCTATATTTATATAGTATTAGCCCTCATATCATTGATAACCAAATCCTATCAAAATACACCCAAATTAGCTTACAATTTTACTATTTTTGGTTTACACTTCTATTACTTTTTCAAATGACCTACACCAGTCACCCATTTTTCTAATTATATCTGCAAAAAAAGACGCCATATGGCGTCTTATAATCAAAGCTTATAAGGATCTCTTAAGTAAGGTTTTACTGCATCTAATATAGTCGCTTTCATCTCATCAGTTAATTCATCATTCTCACTGAGTGAATGTGTATCCATATCAATTCGTACTTTCGGACACAAGTCAAAACCATCAAACCAAGATTCATAGTTACGTCGTAAATCTCTCATGTAATCTTTTGGAATCATGTCCGCTTCAGTGGACCGATCTCGAACTCGAATACGTTCCATGGCTGTTTCTATACTTACATCGATATATATCAAAAGCTCTGGTGGTTTAACATGTAATAACATATTATGCAGTAATTCTTTGTATATTTTGAACTCGTCCCGGCTCATTTGACCTCGGTCATGAATTGTTTTAGCAAATATTTCGTCCCCATATATTGAACGGTCAAATATTGCCGCTTTACCTGTGGCGTCCACTTCTTTTATGTCTTTAAACCTGTCGTTTAAAAACATTACCTGAATAATAGCACTCCACCTTTTTTGGTCGGCATAAAACCTGTCTAACATACGCTGCGCCATGGTACTTTTTCCATCATCTAAGAGTTCTTCATATACTGGTATTTCTAGAGCTTCACTTAAAAACTTAGCTACTGTGCTTTTTCCAGCACCTATAATTCCGTCAACTACAATAGCCATATTACATTCAGCTCCTCCATTAATGTATTTTCCACGGTCTGTGGAAG
>Ga0070724_10000264_pt1 | contig 42292 bp, 30 predicted proteins | sample tdDd001_FD_67278 | JGI IMG/M metagenome (GOLD analysis project Ga0070724, IMG submission 67278) | Marine sediment microbial communities from the Atlantic coast under amendment with organic carbon and nitrate - tdDd00.1 | ecosystem: Environmental > Aquatic > Marine > Coastal > Sediment | place... | reverse complement strand
GCAGACTGAATGGTATCCACGCCGCTGTATTTTCGGCTGCGGAACAGTCCGTAATAGTCGGTTTGCAGTAAGGTGGTGTCGTACTGGCCAATGCTGCTTTGGTCGGTTTCGGGAATGTACAGATACTGAATCTGCGGCTCTAAAGATTGTAGGTAATCACCACTTTGACGCTCTAAGTTCAATATACCGTTTAAGCGTATTTCTGGCAGCACACGTGTCACTTGTTCTTCTAGCAACTCACTCCCCTCATTGGCTCTATCAAATTCTTGCTGATAGTGGGTGGCGAGCATCCGTCCTTCGGCGGTTAAGCTGCCCCAAGGGCGCGAAAATGGCACGATGATCCCCGGCTCGATATGCACACGCGTCGCTGTTGGCTGCTTTTTATTCACGGTTTCAAAGCGGCTGAGGTGGCTGACTAAATCAAAGTTGACCCCTTGATAGAAGTTTGGGATATAGTAATTGAACTTAAGCTGGGGTAGCAACTGATAGGGTTTTGTATCGGAGCTACTATCTAGAATTTGAAAGTCTTTCACTTTCAATTCCGCATCCCAGTTCGCGGTACGGTAAGCGACGTTTCCCGACTGCAATAGCTGGCCATCTTCACGGTTACCGATACTCGAGTTAAAGTCCTTAAAGTAATCTACATCACTCACGCGTGAGTAATCGACATTGACTTTCCATGACTCGTCAATAATGCCGTCATGTTTATAGCCAAAGCCCCAGCGGTGCTCAAGCGCTTCATTACGCTTATCGCTTGCCATGTACTCGCCGCGGAAATTACCGCTGCCGTAGTTGGTCAGGTAGTTGAAGTTACCATCGAGTTGGGTGCCTCGGCGTTCCATATAGTTGATGGTGGTGGTGAGGTCGTAGTTGGGCGCCAAGTTCCAATAAATAGGAATCGTTGCCTTAAAACCGTCTTTGGTATCTAGACCAAAGGTTGGAAATAGCAAACCGGTTTTACGCGTGCTGCCAACGGGCATGCTCATGTACGGGACATATAGCACTGGCACATCGAGAATTTCAAAGCGAGTGTGATAGAAATAAGCGGTCTCTTCGTCTTTATCGACTTCAATTGAGCCAGCTTTTAGTTTCCAGGTGTTATTGCCCTCAGGACAGGAGGTAAGTGAACCATCTTCCATCTCATACACTTTTTGGCCACTTTTTAGCACCATCGCCGCTTCACCACGGCCAGATTCACACAAAAACTGGTATTGGGTGTTTTCCATCTTGGTTTCGTCGGTGTCGAGCTGGGTGGTGATCTTGTCTGCTTTGGCTTTGACTTGGGTATCACGGAAGTTAACGTCGCCCTCGGCAATCATGGTTTGTTCTAATGGCTTATGGGTGATGCTATCGGCGGTGATTTTTCGCGCGCCCTGAGTGATCACCACATCCCCTTCGTAGACCGCCTCTTTGTCTGCTTCGGCCTTTACCCGGTCTGCTTTTATATGGATTGGTTGCGAATTGATATCTTTTTGCTCAGATTCAGCGACTAAGCATTGATCATCAGTAGGCATTTGCTGCACACTGTTTTCGTTTAGACTTTCAGCTGAAATGGCTGGTGCATACAAAGCAGCACTGATCGAAGCGGCTAAAAAAGTGCGGGAAGAAAGAGACATCGAGTTGAGCTATCCTGTAAGACTTGATCCATTCGGTATAAGTCGGTGACCGAATTCCATAAAAACATCCTTTATCATAAAGGATTATTACATCAACCGACACTATAAGACCGCACAACGCGATAAAAATTCATAGATTGAGAGCACAATAATGCAGATTTTTGGCAAAATTCTTGGCGCTTTTTTTGGTTTGCTATTTGGGGGACCGCTTGGCGCCGTATTTGGCTTATTCTTAGGCCATCAATTTGATAAAGCGCGCCGTATACAACATGGTGGTTTTTCGCAGGGGCCGGGAGTAGGGGGCTTTTCTCGTGCCAACAGTGCAGAGAAACAAGCCGAGTTCTTTAGAAGTGCTTTTGCGGTGATGGGGCATGTCGCAAAAGCCAAAGGGCAAGTGACTCAGCAGGAGATCCAGTTAGCCTCGACCATGATGTCGCGCATGAATCTTCATGGCGAGCAACGTACGGCGGCGCAAGAAGCCTTTCGTGATGGCAAGTCAGCCGATTTCCCTTTGCAAGAAACCTTGGCGAAAGTGCGCGTCTCTTCCGGTGGCCGTTTTGATTTACTGCAGTTTTTCTTAGAGCTACAGATTTCAGCGGCGTTTGCAGACGGCTCGCTGCACCCGAGTGAGCGAGATGTCTTGCACACCATCGCTCAAGGGCTTGGCTTTTCTTCGGCTCAGTTAGAGCAGCGTTTACAAATGCAAGAAGCGGCATTTCGTTTTCAACAAGGCGGATTTGGCTCGTCGCAAGGCGGACACGGCGGTGGATGGCAGCAGGCTTCAAGCGCTGATCAGTTAACCGATGCTTACAAGGTATTGGGCATTAGCGAGTCTGCCGAAGCAAAAGAAGTTAAGCGGGCTTATCGTAAACTGATGAACGAACACCACCCTGATAAGTTGGTTGCCAAAGGTTTGCCGCCAGAAATGATGCAGGTGGCGAAAGAAAAAGCTCAAGAGATCCAGTCGGCGTATGATCTGATTAAGAAAGAGAAAGGGATAAAGTAGGTTACAGGTTACAGGTTACAGGTTACAGGTTACGGGGTAGGTGGAGCGGGGGTTCCACCTATTTTTTGTTTAGCGCCCAGTCGTAGTGGTAATTAATTTTTCCGCTAAAGCCTGATAGCTGTGGGCGGTATTGGGCTAGGTGTTTGATTAACTCCGTTTGATTACCGCCAAAATCGCTGATAAACCAATCGTAAATTGAGGAGAACTCAGCACCAGCTGATGTGATCTGGACGCCTTTGTCGCTATTGATAAACGCGTGTGCCGCCTGCTCTAATAGTTGCTCCGTATTGCTGCTATCGAACGCATTAAGTTGAAGGTTAGGGCAGCCTAAACTGGCGCAGTTCAGGGCGTAATGGGTTCGGGGATCTTGCCAGATAGGGCGCAGAATTTTGTGCTCAATGTCATTGAGGGTTAAAGCATGTCCGCCAATATGGATCACTTCCTCTTCCCAAGGGCCAAAACTGAACCAACCGCCGAGTTTGGTGATTGACTCGATTGGGTAGCTATCCAAAATCAAATCCACCGTTAGCGCATTATAAAGATTAACCCAGTAGGCGTATTGCTCTGCTTGGCTGTATTGGCGCGGGTCGAGTGATGCTAGCTGGCTAATATAACGCTTCAGTTTGTGCTTATCCTCTTCGCTCACCTTAGCGTAGTCCACCAGATGGTGTTCGCCGACGGGGCGAACATAAGCGGTCAAAAACTGCTGCCAATCTTGGTGGGAAATCATCTCAGTATTGGTTTCAACGCTATGATCCCAATACGGCCACAGCTCTGCTTTGGGGGCGGCGACAGTGACACTGGAAATCAAGAGTAGCAATAGGGTGAAAGTAGGTTTCATTCAAGTGATCCTTAACTGGGGTTTGAATAGTAGACCGAAAGTGTTGCTCATTACTTTCCTCAATTCTTATTTTACTAGAAACGATAAAAGCAAAAAGAGCAAAACCTGCGTTGTGTGAGGCTTTGCTCTTATCTCTTATCGTCTCTAGTAGCGAAGCGATCTAGTTTCTAGTTAGATTATATCTACTTCAAAAACGTCGGAATATGACTTTCATATTCGGCGATCTTCTCTTCATGCTGCAAAGTTAAGCCAATATTATCTAACCCGTTCAGCAAGCAGTGGCGGCGAAACTCATCAATTTCAAACGGGTACTGTTTGCCGTTGGCGGTGACTTGCATCGCTTCAAGGTCTACCGTGACCTGGGCGCCTTCATTGGCTTCGACAAATTGAAAAATCTCATCGACTTGTTGCTCGGTTAAGCGTACTGGCACCATTTGGTTATTGATGGAGTTGCCGTAGAAGATATCAGCGAAGCTTGGTGCGATCATCACTTGAATGCCGTAGTCTGCCAGCGCCCAAGGGGCGTGTTCGCGTGATGAGCCACAGCCAAAGTTTTCCCGAGCCAGCAAAACCGTGGCGCCTTGGTAGCGAGGGGCATTCATGATGAACTCTGGGTTCGCTTGCTCACCCGCGTCATCAAGAAAGCGCCAGTCGTGGAAGAGGTGTTTGCCAAAGCCGGTACGGGTGACTTTCTGTAAAAACTGCTTGGGGATAATCGCGTCGGTGTCGACATTCGCGGCATCTAAAGGCACCACTAACCCTGTGTGTTGTTTAAAACCTGACATATTAATCATTCCTTTTAGTCTAGCTCGCGAATATCAACAAAGTGGCCAGCAATTGCGGCGGCAGCGGCCATCGCTGGGCTAACCAAGTGGGTGCGACCATCACGGCCTTGACGGCCTTCGAAGTTGCGGTTACTGGTCGAGGCGCAGCGCTCGTGAGGGCCTAAGCGGTCGTTGTTCATCGCAAGACACATCGAGCAACCCGGTAGGCGCCACTCAAAGCCAGCATCGATAAAGATTTTGTCTAACCCCTCTTTTTCGGCTTGGGCTTTGACTTGTTCTGAGCCTGGGACAATTAAGGCTTGCACATTGGCAGCGACTTGGCGGTCTTTTGCCACAGCGGCGGCGGCGCGCATATCTTCAATGCGGGAGTTGGTACAAGAGCCAACAAATACTTTGTCCACACTGTAATCGGATAACTTTTTGCCCGCTTCCAGTCCCATGTAGGCCAGCGCTTTTTCTGCAGAGGCTTTTTCGACTGGGTCGCTAAAGCTTTCTGGTGCTGGAATGGTGGCATCAACCGCCATTACTTGGCCTGGGTTGGTTCCCCAGGTGACTTGAGGTTTGATTTCAGCTGCGTCTAGGGTGACAACCGCGTCAAAGCTTGCATCCTCATCGGTTTTTAGGCTGCTCCAGTATTCGATCGCGGCATCCAAATCCGCACCTTGTGGGGAAAATTTGCGCCCGGCGATGTAATCGAACGTAGTTTGGTCTGGGGCGATAAGGCCCGCTTTTGCGCCGAGCTCGATAGCCATGTTACATACGGTCATTCGCCCTTCCATGGAAAGGTCGGTAATGGCTTCTCCGCAGAATTCCACCACATAACCTGTGCCGCCCGCGGCGGTGGTTTTACCGATAATCGCCAGTACGATGTCTTTGGCCGTAATGCCTGATGCTACCTTGCCTTTGACTTCGATCTTCATGGTTTTGGCGCGCGCTTGTTTGAGGGTTTGAGTGGCCAACACATGTTCCACTTCAGAAGTACCGATGCCAAAGGCCAGCGAGCCAAAAGCGCCGTGGGTCGCGGTGTGCGAATCCCCACAGACGATGGTCATGCCCGGCAGAGTAATGCCTAGCTCAGGCCCCATAACGTGCACTATGCCTTGGTACTTATGGTTTAAATCATAAAGGGTGACACCAAATTCGTCACAGTTTTTTGACAAGGTTTCCATTTGAATGCGCGCCATTTCACCCGAGGCATTAATGTCTTTGGTGGTGGTGGATACATTGTGATCCATCGTCGCGAAAGTTTTGCTTACTTGGCGTACCTGACGCCCTTTTTCGCGCAGGCCATCAAACGCTTGAGGCGAGGTCACTTCATGGACGAGGTGGCGGTCGATGTACAAAATTGGGTTTTCACCTTCCGCTGCTACGGCAACGTGCGCATCGTAAATTTTTTCGTATAGTGTTTTCGACATTGCTTCTTCCTTGAGCGGTAGATTTTTAAAAGAGTAGACCGCTTCGTTTGCAGTGAAAGAGTACAGAGACGGGCTTCGCCCTGAGAATACAGATTACAGAAGAGCGTATAATTACGAATTCATCGTGTGCTCATCTGTAGTCTGTAAGCGAAGCGTTCTGTATTCTTGCTTATGAATTAGTAATATACGCTGCGATCTTATCGCCCATTTCCGAGGTTGACAGCGCAGGTTTGTCACCAGCGAGATCGCCGGTTAGCTCACCCGCTGCGAGCGCTTTGGATACGGCATTTTCAATATCTTGCGCGGCTTGCTCTTCGCCTAAGCTGTAACGAAGCATCAGAGCGGCCGATAAGATTTGCGCCACCGGGTTAGCGATGTTCTTGCCGGCAATGTCTGGCGCGCTGCCGCCTGCGGGCTCGTACAGACCAAACTTGCTTTGGTTTAGGCTCGCCGATGGCAGCATGCCCATGGAGCCGGTGATCATCGCGCACTCATCAGAAATGATATCGCCGAAGATGTTTGAGCACAGCATGACGTCAAACTGAGCCGGATCTTTGATAAGTTGCATGGTGGCATTATCAATGTAGATGTGCGAGAGCTCGACATCTGGGTAACCTTTGGCGATCTCTTCCACCACTTCACGCCACAAAATCGAGCTTTGCAGTACGTTGGCTTTGTCTACAGAGCATACTTTTTTGCCACGTAGTCGCGCCGATTCAAAGGCAATTTTGGCGATACGCTCGATTTCATAGCGATGATAAACTTCTGTATCAAATGCTTTTTCGTTTGCGCCTTCGCCTTCGCGGCCTTTAGGCTGACCAAAGTAGATACCACCGGTTAGCTCACGTACCACGACGATATCAAAACCACGTTGGGAGATATCAGCGCGCAGCGGCGAGAAGCCTTCTAGGCCAGCGTGAATTTGCGCTGGACGCAAGTTACAAAATAGCTCGAAGTGCTTACGCAGCGGTAAAAGAGCCCCGCGCTCTGGCTGATCGTTTGGTGGAAGGTGTTCCCATTTTGGTCCGCCGACCGAACCAAATAATACCGCGTCAGATTCTTCACAGCCTTTTACCGTGCTTGCTGGCAGCGGACAACCGTGGTTATCAATGGCGATCCCACCAACATCGTGCTCGCTACGCTCAAAGCTAATCGCGTGTTTGGCCTCTATCGCATCCAGTACCTTGTGCGCTTGCTGCATTACTTCTGGGCCAATACCGTCTCCCGGTAGAACGGCGATTTTATATGTTTTGCCTGCCATGGTTGCTTAATCCTTTGCTTAATTAAAATGTGTTGTGTTTGGTGATAGAGCAAGAATACAGAGTACAGAATTCGCTATGCTCATTGAGAAACTAGAAACTAGAAACTAGAAACTATAAGAGCTAAGAGCGTACTGCATTTTTCTTTTGCTCTTATAGGAGCGAAGCGGTCTAGTCTCTAGAAGCGCAGCGCTCTAGCTTCTGTATTCTGCTTTTACACTGTCTCTATCTTGTCTTTATTCTGTTTCATCACTTCGATTTGGTCGGCGCGATGAATGCTGTTAATTACGTGTAGCAGCGCTTGGCCGGAGGCTTCGACAATATCGGTCGAAACGCCGGTGCCGTGGTACTTGCGGCCTTTGTAATTGGCGATGATGTCGGCTTGGCCTAGGCCATCTTCGCCTTCGCCTTTGGCGGTGAGGTCAAATTTGTCTAGCACGATGTCGTAGCCCGTTAGGCGGTAGATGCATTGGTAAAGTGCATCGACAGGGCCATTGCCCACGGCCGCTTCGCATTTCTCTTCTTCGCCGCACTGCAGTTTGATGCTGGTGGTCGCCATCACACTGCCAGATTGAACGCTTAGGTAATTAAGCTTAAAGAAGTCATCTTCATCGCGTAGGTTGGCAAAATGCATCAAGGCTTCAAGATCATAGTCGAACACTTGGCCTTTGCGGTCGGCCAGTTTTAGGAAGTCGGCGTATAAAGTGTCTAAGTTGTATTCGTCTTCTTTGTAACCCATAGAGTCCATGTGGCTCTTCACCGCGGCGCGGCCGCTGCGGCTGGTTAAGTTCAGCGCTTGGTTTTTAAGGCCAATCGACTCTGGGGTCATGATTTCGTAAGTGTTTTTATTCTTTAGCATGCCATCTTGGTGAATGCCTGAAGAGTGACTAAACGCGTTAGCACCGACGATGGCTTTATTGTCTTGAATCGGCATGTTGCAGAGTTGGCTGACAAGCTTGCTGGTGCGGTGGATCTCATCGTGCTTAAGGCCAGTGTTGACCCCTAGGTATTCGGCGCGCGTCTTAATGATCATGGCAATTTCTTCTAGTGAACAGTTACCAGCGCGTTCACCAATGCCGTTAATCGTGCCTTCAATTTGTCTTGCGCCGGCTTGTACCGCGGCAATCGAGTTGGCGACCGACATGCCCAAGTCATCATGACAATGCACCGAGATGATCGCCTTATCGATGTTGGGTACGCGGTTAAATAGGGTTTCAATAATACCGCCAAATTCATTGGGCACCGTGTAGCCCACGGTATCGGGGATATTCACCGTGGTTGCCCCCGCGTTGATGGCCGCTTCCACCATACGACACAGGTTATCAATTGGGGTACGCCCCGCATCTTCGCAAGAAAATTCAACATCATCGGTGTATCGACGTGCGCGTTTGACTGCTTGGACACCCATTTCAACCACATCATCGTAGCTGCGGCGTAGCTTGTCTTGCACGTGAACGGTTGAAGTGGAAATAAAGGTGTGGATACGAAACGCTTCGGCGGCTTTTAACGATTCGGCGGCCACATCAATGTCTTTGGCTACCGCGCGGGAAAGGCCGCACACTCGGCTGTTTTTGATGTGCTTGGCAATGGTTTGCACCGATTCAAAGTCACCCGGGGAAGAGACCGGAAAGCCAGCTTCGATAACATCCACCCCTAGACGTTCAAGGGCATAAGCGATCTGCAGTTTCTCTTTTACGGTTAAACTTGCCGATAGTGCTTGCTCACCATCGCGCAAAGTAGTGTCAAAAATAATGACTTGATCGCTCATGTTGCTGTCCTTTTCTTGTTAGTTAATCGGTTTCTTTCCGCAGTAGCCGACTTTTTATTTTGTTAGGTTACAAAAAAGCCCGCATCGTTGTGCGGGCTTTTAGAATCTGTGTGGTGTTTTTCTTCCACTGCCTACCCGCGCGATTGATCCACGATAAGGAGGAGGCTAAGGAGAATAGAAAAACGCGATGTCATTGTTAAACATTCCACAAAATTAAGTTAACAAATTAGTACCGTACTCCATCCGACACGTCAAGGCTTTCGTTGCTTTTTTCTTCATATCGGAGCAGTTGCAAAGAAATCGTCTTGGAGAAATTAATTAATCAATTGATGAAATATTGATTAATTATTCTGCTGTTGCTTACCGCTTTGGCTCTCTATAATTATTCAGATGATTAATTCTGTAGGGTGACTCGATGGTACGAAAAGCAGGACGACCGATAGAAAAAACCGATGCTCGCGCCAATTTGATTTATCAAGCGCGTGAGTTATTTGGTGCCTTGCCTTATGAAAAAGTTTCCACCCGCCTACTAGCAGAAAAAGCGGGGGTCAATATGGCGATGATCCGCTATTACTTTGGCAGTAAGGACGGATTATTTGAGTCGATGCTGCGTGAAACCATGGCGCCAATGAAAGCCCATGTCGGGCAACTGGTGTCGAATAGTGACCAAGCGGGCTTTCTTGGCATTATGCGTACCTATTATGCCATGATGATCAAAACCCCAGACTTTCCCCGTTTACTGTGTCGAGTCATGATGATGGAGGAGGGCAGTGTGCAAAGGAAACTGGTTGAGAAAGTTTTTCAAGATATCGCCCAACCAGCGCAAAAAGTCCTGTTTCACAAAATGCAGCAAGACGGGGTGATAAATCCTGATTTAGACCCGGATTTATGCCGAATGAGTTACATCAGTTTGATGGTCTTTCCATTTATCGCTCCGCCTCAGATGTTAAAGATGCAAGGCATCGTCTTAGATGAGGCGTTTTTAAAGCGCCTGCTTGATCATAATCTGGCGCTGATTTCTCGCGGATTTTTAACCGACCCAACCCCATTATTAAAAGGAAATACCCATGACGCTTAAACGTAAGTTGTTATTCTTCCCGGCTTTTGCTGTCGGGGTGTTGTTGTTAGTTTTGGCGGTTAACCTGCGTCCGACGCCACCAACAAAACCCGCGGGCTCGCGGGCGCGCTTGGTGGAAGTCATGCCACTTGAGTTAAAGGCGGTGGCCCCGGTTGCCATTGGGTTTGGTAAAGTCACGCCCAAGTTTGAATGGAAAGCGATCGCCGAGGTGACAGGCAAAGTGGTTTACCGTCACCCACAGCTAGAAAAGGGCCGCATGCTGGCTGCGGGCACCGAAATACTGCGTATTGATCCTCTGGATTACGAGTTAAAACTGGCCCAAGCTCAAGCGGACTTAAGTTCAAGTCAGACTCAACTGGCGAAAATCGATCTGGAACAAACCAATCTAAACAGCACTATTAAGATCGAAACCAATCGTCTAGCCATCAGTAAAAAAGAGCTGCAAAGAAAACAAGACCTGCGTAAGAAAGGCCTGACTTCTCAATCGGACTTAGATCAGCAAACGCAGTCATTTCTTTCCCAGCAAAAAATGGTGCTGGACATGAACAACCAGTTGGCGCTGTTTCCAGATGAGAGAAAAGTGGCGCAAGCACAAGTGAAAGTGAACCAAGCCCGGGTACAAGAGGCGCAGCGTTCGTTAGAAAAAACAACGGTGATCTTGCCTGAAGACTTGCGAATTGCCGAAGTCGATATTGAACAAAACCAAGTGGTGAACTTACAGCAAACCATGGTCGTTGGTCATGGTGTTCGCGTGATGGAAGTCGAGGCACAACTCGCCCTGCACGATATGCGCACCTTAGTGCAAAGCTTAAGCTCGGTGAGTGAATTGGAGTACGGTATGCCAGCGCTTAACGTCGCTGCACTTCAGGCCAAAATCGAGCTGAGTAGCGGCCGTTTATCTGCATTTTGGCCCGCGAAAGTCGCTCGTATTAGTGAAACCATCGATCCTAATCAAGCGACGGTTGGGGTGATACTTGAAATTGAACAAGATTATCAACAACTAGAGCCCAAAAATGCGCCGCCATTGATCAATGGCATGTTTGTTCGCGCCGTGATGGAGGGACAGCAAAACCCAAGTTGGGTGGTGCCAGAGCGTGCGGTACATGGCGACAAAATCTACATTATGGGCAACGATAACCGCTTGCGTATTCAAACCATCCAAGTGCTGTATCGCCGTGATAATCAAGTCATTATTGAGGGTGAGCTTGAGCAAGGAGAAAAGCTTGTCGTCAATGACTTATTGCCAGCGATCGATGGCATGTTATTACGTGAAGCGCTACCCCTAGGTGAGGAGAAGCCACTATGATCCGTTTTTTCTCCCGCCACCCGACGGCGGCCAACTTACTTATGCTGGCACTGCTTATTATCGGTATCTCTTCACTACCCAAGCTAAAGCGTGAAACTTTTCCCGAATTTAGCCCTCCCTATATTATGGCCGGGGTGGTCTATCCGGGCGCTTCGCCACAAGAAGTGGAAGAAAGCATTTGTGTGCGCATGGAAGATGCGGTCGATGGCCTCGCGAATATCGAGGAAACTCGCTGTGAAGCCGTAGAAGGCTCCGCGCAGCTCATCCTCAAGTTGGATGAGAAAGCGGATATTGGCCGCATGTTGGTTGATGTGCAAACCCAGATCAACTCAATTAACGACTTTCCTGATGAAATTGAATCCCCTGTGGTTCGCGAACTCGATTGGAATGAACCTGTGGTGGATGTGGCGATCACTGCCAATACCACATGGCCAGAGTTAAAAGCGTACGCTGAAGATCTCAAACGAATTTTGAAGCTCGATTATGGTGTCTCTCTGGTGAGCGTGAGTGGCTTTTCTGAGCATCAGTATCAGGTTGAGCTCAATAGCAGTGCCATCCGCCAGCTAGGTTTGAGTGTCTCAGACATCGCCAACCAAATCGGCCGGCAAAACATCAAGTTGCCGAGCGGCAATATTGAAACGCCAGACAAGAATTTCTTAATTCGTTTTGACGAGCGCCGCATTACTCCGCTTGAGTTAAGCACCATCGTTGTCGGCTCCGGGCCGAATGGCAGCGTGATCCGCTTAGGAGATATCGCCACCATTACTGACCGATTTGAACTGGACGAGCAAAAAGTGCTGTTTGATAGTCAGCCTTCCGCCATGCTCAAGATCAGCAAAAACAAAGCCGATGATGCGCTGAGAATTAAAGATCAGGTGGTGAAGTTTGTCGACGCGCAGCGTCTGGTGGCCCCCGATGGCGTTACCTTAGAGATGACCAACGACCTTTCGTCGGTGCTGTGGGACCGCCTCACCATGATGCTAGAAAATGGTTGGCAAGGGATCGTATTGGTGTTTGCCACCATGTGGCTCTTCTTTAGTTTTCGTTATTCGTTCTGGGTGGCGGCAGGCCTACCGGTTGCCTTTCTGGGGGGGATGTTCTTGATGGCGCAACTGGGCTTGTCCATTAACATTATGTCGCTGGTGGGGCTATTAATGGCCATCGGGATCATGATGGATGATGCCATTGTGATAGCCGAGTCCATCGCTTCTCATTTGGAGCGTGGAGAGTCCATCGATGACGCCGTCTATAAAGGCGTGAAAAAAGTCTTTCCCGGCGTATTGTCGTCATTTCTAACCACAGTGTGTATTTTTGGTAGCTTACTGTTTTTGGAAGGCGAGATGGGCGCGGTATTAAAAGCGGTGCCACAAGTATTGATCTTGGTGCTGAGCTTAAGTCTCGTCGAAGCGTTTTTAATTCTTCCTTGCCACCTGTCGCACTCGTTACACAAAGAGAAAAAAGAGCGTGAGGCGCTTAAATTCAAACGCGTGTTGCTAGAGAAGTTTGAACACTTTCGTAATACCAAACTCGTGTCTGCCGTAACATTTGTGGTTAATTGGCGCTACGCTTTTCTCGGCTCAGTGTTAGCGATTTTGTTGGCGAGTGTCGGCTTGGTTGCCGGAGGCGTGGTTAAGTTTGTGCCGTTTCCCGACTTAGATGGCGATATTGCCGAGGCGCGTATTATTTTGCCTCCTGGCTCATCGCTAAGTCAGACAGAGGCGGTAGTCGCACATATAGTGGCCGCTGCTGATAGGCTCAACCAAGATTGGAGCGAGCGTGTTGAAGGCGGTCGTACTTTGGTTGAACATATCACCAGCCAATACAACGCCAATGCCGATGCTGACGAATCTGGGCCACACCTGGCGACCGTTCGGTTGGATTTACTGGGCGCAGAAACACGCAACACCGTGATGGATGAGTTTGTTGCGGCTTGGCGTCAAGAAGTGGGTGAGTTAGCCCAACCTGTGTCACTGGTCTTCAAGCAACCGGTAATGGGGCCGGGGGGCCGTGCTATCGAGATCCGTGCCAAGCACGATGATTTAGAACAGCTCAAAGCGGCATCGCTGGATATCCAAAGCTATTTGAATGAGTTTGATGGCGTCCACGGGGTGCTAGATAACATGCGACTTGGCAAAGAAGAGGTCTTGGTTAAGCTAAGGCCTGGGGCTGAAACCTATGGCATTAACGGCCAGATGATCGCCAACCAACTCAGGTCGGCCTTTTTTGGCCAGACCGCCGATGAGATCCAAATTGGGGTCGAGAACATAAAAATTGAAGTGAAATTAGATAAACTGCAAGCGGGCGATCTGCAGCAGTTGGCTAATTTCCCAATCATTAAATCCGATGGTGCTCAGATCCCACTCGGCACTTTGGCAACATTGGACTTTCAACGTAACTATGTTCGTATTCAACGTATTGATGGCTTAAGAACCATCAGTGTGTATGGAGACGTAGACAATGCGAAAGCGAGTTCATCGGAGATCATCAATCAATTTCAAAAAGAAGAGGCGCCTAAGCTGCTAAGCCAGTATCCGGGGCTGCGCTTCGATTTTGAAGGAGAGGCAAAAGATACGGCCAAAACAGGCAGTTCTATCGCCAGCGGTTTTTTACTGGGCTTGTTTGGTGTGTTCGTTATCTTAAGCTATCAGTTCCGCAGTTACTTGGAGCCGTTTGTGGTGATGCTGGCCATTCCACTCGCTTTGATTGGGGTTATCTGGGGCCACTTCTTGCTTGGTCATTCTTTGAGTATGCCAAGTATCATGGGGTTTGTTTCTCTTGCCGGCATTGTGGTGAACGATTCTATTTTGCTGGTGCAATACATCCGTCACCACGTTGATGAAGGCGACAGTGTTCATGACTCGGTGGTGTTAGCCAGTCGAGAGCGATTTAGAGCGGTGTTTTTGACTTCGTTAACCACCGCCGCGGGCTTGTTGCCTTTACTAACAGAAACCAGCTTACAAGCACAGGTCATTCAACCGTTAGTTATCTCTATCGTGTTTGGTATATTTGCCTCGACTCTGTTGGTGCTGTTTATGATCCCCGCGGCCTACGCGATTTTGGCCGACTTTGGAGTGGTACATAAACACCAACCACTAGACTAACAAAGCCATCACATCGCTTCTTCAAGGGTTAACTTCGGTTGGCCCTTTTTTCTACCCTCGTCAATTACGCCAAAATCGCCGTTAATTTTTTTATATAAAAAGAAAACGTTTGCGCCATAGGCGCGAGGGATATACAAACTTAGAATAATTGCTCAGAAACTGATTTGCTTAAGGAATTGGTAATTTAGGATGGCTTTTATTTGTCTCACTTATTGGTTTTGTGTTTATTAATCTCAAAGAATATGAATTTAACGGTTTAGAGTTTTTTATATTCATATTAAGTTGTTGTTTTTTAAGGGGTGTTATATAAGTATACTAAAAAATGATAATTTAATATTAAACCACTTGTTGTTAATGAATGATTGCTGGATATTAATATGCAGAGCGGAAGCATTGGCGCCATAAATGGCAGTAAGCAAAGCGCGACGTTTTCGATAGCATGGCAAGCGCCATACCAATTTAGTTAAGTGATTATTAATAGAGGCAAAGACAATGTCGAACAGAAATGTAACAAATCAAGCCGTGGCAGGCTATCGAATGGAATCGACATTACGTGGAGTGGATCTTAACTTGTTAACTGTATTTGATGCGGTGATGCAAGAGCAAAACATTACTCGTGCAGCGCACAACTTAGGCATGTCACAACCTGCTGTAAGTAATGCGGTCGCACGTCTTAAAAATATGTTTAACGATGAACTGTTCATGCGTCACGGTCGTGGTATTCAACCAACTCAACGTGCTCGTCAACTGTTTGGTCCTGTTCGTCAAGCGCTACAATTAATTCGTAACGAGTTACCTTGTTCAATTTTCAGCCCTGAGTCTTCATCTCGCCTATTTAAACTTGTGGTGTGTAGCCCTTGTGATATGCGTTTCGCACCAAGCATCATGAGCTCAATTTCAAAACAAGCGCCAGGCATTAAATTGCACATGGATTCAGACGTAGATAGCCTGTTGAGCGAAAAAATGCGCTATCAAGAAGTGGATTTTGTTATTAACTATGCGCGTTTTGAAGAGCAGGGTTACTCAAGCACCGAGATCTTCAGCGATGAATTGGTAGTGGTTGCTTCATCTAGCCACCCGCGCCTAGGTAACGACATCTCATTAGAAGAGCTAAAAGCAGAAAGCCATGCAACGCTATCACGCGTAAACGGCATGCGTAGTTTCTCAGAGCAAGCTTATCGCGACCTAGAGTGTCACTCTGCGTACCAAGGCTCTAGCTTAAGCAATATTCTTTATGTTGTTAGCCAGTCAGAGCTAGTCACGATCGCTCCGCGCTGGTTGGTACAAAGCATTGCGAACCTTGATCACGTGAAGATCTTAGACTTACCAGTAGACAACAAATTTATCTCTGGTTACCTAAGCTGGCACGAATCAAGTGAGAAAGATAAAGCGCACATCTGGATGCGTGATCAACTAATGATGATCTGTGGCGAAACCATTGCTGCAGCGCGATAATCGCTAGATTGCATACTAAAAACACCGACGTCCTGCGTCGGTGTTTTTTTTTGTGCGATACACGAGTATTTACAATTGAAATTGGCGTTATTTGCGTCGCATCTGTTGCCTTTTTTGGTGTCAAATGTACACTTGTGCGCTCAGTTAGCTTACATGTGTAAGCCAAGGGTAAAGAAGTATGGCAAATTTAGATTTTCACATCGTAAAATGTATTCGTAACCAAATTGCAAAAGGCGGCGCTCGTACTGCTCTGCGACATAAAATAGCGGATGTCTGGCATGACATCAGTTGGCAGCAGTTTGGGGAGAAAATGGACTCGTTATCGTTGGCATTATTGGCCCAAGGCTTAGGTGTTCAAGATAAAGTCGCGATTTACTCAAACAACATGCCCCGTTGGACTATTGCTGATTTTGCAACGTTGCAACTGCGAGGCGTTACAGTACCAATTTACCCGACCAGCACGCCCGCTCAAGCGGCTTACATTCTAAATAATGCTGATGTCAAAGTATTGTTTGTTGGTGAGCAGGCGCAGTTCGATGCTGCGTTATCGATTTATGACCAATGTCCGCAACTTGAACTCATTATCGCAATGTCAGATGACATTGACCTTCAAGGGCACACGGCGAGCTTACATTGGGATGAGTTTATCGCGATGGGGCAGTCATCTGCGAACGATGAAATGCAGCTGCGCTTAGACCAAGCATCTGATAGCGACCTACTGACCTTAATATATACTTCAGGCACCACAGGCCAACCAAAAGGTGTCATGCTCGATTACACCAACATTGGCTCACAACTTGAAGGGCACGATCAACGATTGGCTTTAACCGATCAAGATGTGTCTTTATGTTTCCTACCGCTTTCCCATGTTTTTGAGCGCGCTTGGACTTTCTATGTGCTTTATAAAGGTGCAACCAACTGCTATCTACAAGATACCATGCAGGTGCGCGATGCGCTCGGTGAGATCAAGCCAACTGTTATGAGCGCCGTCCCGCGCTTTTACGAGAAAATATTCTCTGCGATCCACGAGAAAGTCTCTAAAGCGCCACTGGTTCGCAAGATGATGTTCACTTGGGCGGTTAACATGGGGGCCAAAATGGCCGCTTGTAATCAAGAGAAGCGTCAGCCATCTTGGTTACTAACCAGAAGTCATCGCTTAGCCGACAAACTGGTGTTATCGAAATTACGCGCACTGCTTGGTGGTAACATCAGCTTTATGCCGTGTGGCGGAGCCAAACTCGATGAAACCATTGGACGTTTTTTCCACGCTATAGGCATCAACGTAAAGTTGGGCTACGGCATGACAGAAACCACGGCAACCATCTCTTGTTGGGATGACCGTGCCTTTAACCCCGACTCGATTGGTACCGCGATGCCAAGAGCCCAAGTTAAAATTGGTGAAAATAACGAGATCCTAGTCAAGGGGCCGATGGTGATGCGTGGCTATTACAAACTGTCGCAAGAGACCGAAAAAACCTTTGATGAGCATGGTTTCTTGAAAACCGGTGATGCGGGACACTTTGATGAGCAAGGGAATTTATTTATCACCGACCGCATCAAAGAGCTAATGAAAACCTCGGGTGGTAAGTATATCGCCCCTCAGATGATTGAAGGCGCCATCGGTAAAGACCATTACATCGAGCAAATCGCAGTGATCGCCGATACTCGCAAGTTTGTGTCAGCCTTGATCGTACCTTGCTTTGATACATTAGAAGAGTACGCCAAAGAGCTCAACATTAAATACCACGACCGCATGGAGCTGATTTTACATAGTGAAGTGGTTGAGATGTTTGAAAAGCGTTTGCATGGCCTGCAAAAAGAGCTGGCGAAGTTTGAGCAGGTGAAAAAATTCACCTTGTTACCCAAAGCCTTCTCGATGGATGATGGTGAGTTAACCCCAACCCAAAAGCTGCGTCGTAAAGTGATCAACGATCGCTATCAAGATGAAATTGAAGAAATGTACGACGATAAAAAAACAGGCAAAAAGTAATCTTTAGCCCGTTTAAAGTAAATCGACTAGCTCACTAATTATTAGTGGGCTTTTTTTTCACTTTTTTATCTAGGCTATGAGTCACTCTTTTCGTCGCGAGTCATTCCTTGCCCAAATTTTCTATCGAATTGCTCCTTACTTTCAATATACCGTTCTGTTTTTTGTTCTGTTTTTGTTATCAGAATCTTAATTGTTGCATATACACCAGATATTCCAAGAAATGTGGCTTTACCCGCATTAGACATACCAGCGCAGAACAGGGTAAAGTGCCAATTGTTACCTCTTTGTTAGTTATGACTAATCAAGAGTACATAGCAAGAAACGTGGATTTATTTCGATTTAGGCTACGAATAAGCCCTAACTATGTATTACTGGCACTATCGTTCTTACCTTGAACGTTAGCTTGTTGGTAAAGGAGAAAAATATGGAAATGTTATCTGGTGCAGAGATGATCGTTCAATCTCTGATCGATGAAGGTGTTGAGCAAATTTTTGGTTATCCAGGCGGTTCGGTGTTGGATATCTACGATGCGCTACACGCAAAAACCGAATCTATTCAGCACGTTTTAGTCCGCCACGAACAAGCCGCCACCCATATGGCCGATGGTTACGCCCGAGCAACGGGGAAGCCAGGTGTGGTGTTAGTATGTTCTGGGCCAGGGGCAACCAATACCATTACCGGTATCGCGACCGCGTACATGGACTCCATCCCTATGGTGGTCTTTTCGGGGAACGTCCCCAACAACCTCATTGGTAATGATGCGTTTCAAGAGTGCGACATGGTCGGGGTCTCTCGCCCGGTGGTCAAACATAGCTTTTTGGTGAAAAAGGCGGAAGACATTCCTGAAACCATTAAAAAAGCGTTCTACATTGCTTCCTCTGGGCGCCCCGGGCCTGTGGTGATTGATGTGCCGAAAGATGTGATGAGTCCGCTGGTTAAGTTTCCATATCACTACCCAGCGAGTGTGAAAATGCGCTCGTACAACCCAACGACAACAGGGCATAAAGGCCAAATTAAAAAGGCACTTAAAGCACTGTTGGCGGCTAAAAAACCTGTGTTATATATTGGCGGTGGTGCCATCATTTCATCCGCTGACCGTCAGATCAAACAACTCGCCGAGAGCCTAAATTTACCCGTTGTTAGTACGCTAATGGGGCTAGGCGCTTTTCCTGGGACTCATAAAAACGCCGTTGGCATGTTGGGAATGCATGGCACCTATGAAGCCAATATGACCATGCATAACGCCGATCTTATCTTTGGTGTTGGTGTCCGCTTTGACGATCGCACCACCAACAATCTTGAAAAATACTGCCCGAACGCCAAAGTAATGCACATCGATATTGATCCTTCTTCGATCTCGAAAACGGTGCCGATCGATCTTCCTATTGTCGGCTCAGCTGACACGGTACTCGATACCATGCTAGAGCTATTAATTGAGCAAGGTGGTAGCAACGATGACGCCGCCATCGCCTCTTGGTGGGAAGAGATCACGGCGTGGCGTGCGCGTAAGTGCTTGAGCTACCAAACCTCGGCAGAGCGCATCAAGCCTCAACAAGTGATCGAGACCCTGTACAAGCTAACCAAGGGTGAGGCGTATGTTGCTTCCGATGTTGGCCAGCACCAGATGTTTGCCGCGCTCTATTATCCCTTTGATAAGCCACGACGTTGGATAAACTCTGGTGGTCTTGGCACGATGGGCTTTGGCTTGCCAGCGGCCATGGGGGTGAAGTTTACCCACCCGGACGAAGAGGTGATTTGTGTGACGGGCGATGGCAGTATTCAAATGAATATTCAGGAGCTTTCGACCGCTCTTCAATACGATATACCAGTGAAAATCATCAACCTAAACAATCGCTTCCTAGGTATGGTTAAACAGTGGCAAGACATTATTTATCAAGGTCGTCACTCAAATTCATACATGGATTCAGTTCCAGATTTTGCCGCCATTGCAGAAGCGTATGGCCATGTTGGGATACGAATTTCGAGCCCTGATGAGCTGGAAGCGGGGTTGAAAAAAGCCTTAGATATGAAAGAGCGCTTGGTATTTGTTGATATCAACGTGGATGAAACCGAGCATGTTTATCCGATGCAGATCAAAGGTGAAGGCATGGATAAAATGTGGCTAAGCAAAACGGAGCGAACCTAAATTATGAGACATATTATTTCATTACTACTGGAAAACCAGCCCGGTTCGCTTTCTCGTGTTGTTGGCCTATTTTCTCAGCGAGGCTATAACATTGAGTCTCTTACTGTGTCACCGACAGAAGATGAAACCCTGTCGCGGATCAACATCACCACCGCCAGTGATGCCATGCAACTCGAGCAGATCCAAAAGCAATTGCATAAACTGATTGATGTACTCAAAGTGCAAGAGGTGACCGAGCTTGAGCATATCGAGCGTGAGTTGATGTTAGTAAAAGTGAAAGCGGATGGCTTTGCCCGCGCAGAAGTAAAACGTACCGCTGATATCTTTCGCGGTCAGATCGTCGATGTTACCGCGGCTCAATATACCGTGCAGCTGACAGGCACGAGCGAAAAACTCGATGCCTTTCTGGTGGCACTGAAAGAGGTGACCGATGTTATTGAAGTTGCACGAAGTGGTGTGGTTGGCATCGCGCGTGGAAAACATGCACTTAAGGCTTAGAGTTCTTACTTAAGTCTATAAATCAGTACTCTCTTCACAAAAAAATAAAAAAACTGCGTCTTATGGGGCGTGGTTTTTTTTGTTGTTGGCTTGCAGGGTATAATGTTTTTTTTATTTTCTAGGGGCGGCATGTGAAGCTAAGAAAGTGGTTGATTTATTTAGTTTTTACCTGCGTTCTTTCTAGCGTTTTTGTTGGGCTGTATACCTATCACCGCTATCAGGTGATTGTAGAGTTGCATAAAAAACAGCTGGTTAGCGAAAGCTTGCACCAACTAACTTACAGCCAACGTGAGTTTCATGAAATTGAGGCTCAATTTACTTCGACGATGGAGCTAATGGCCAGCAGCCGTTACCTGTTCGATTATCTCGACGAACCTAATCGTGAACATAAGACTTTAGTCGAAGATATGTGGTTTTCGATAGCCACTTCCCAGCAGTGGTTCACTGATATTCGTTTGGTGACGCTCGATGGAGATGCTCCGGTTGGTATTTCGTATCAACGAGACAGCCAATCTGCCAGAATTAACACCCGGTTAGTGGCCCCCTTAGAGGATGACTTTTTTGACTTTGCTGCTCAGGTAAAAAATGGCCGTACCGCCAGTTGGGGGATTGTATTTAAAAGCAAAAAAGGCCGTTATATTCAGCCATACCAACCAGTATTCACTATTTTTACCCCTGTACACCGCCATGGAAAGCGGCTTGGATACTTACTGTTGAGTGTCGATGTGTGGCTGCTAAGCTCGGTACTGGATTATTCTCCAAAAAGTGAATTTGTGCCTGAAGTGTTAACCTTGAACGGGGATTACTTGATCAGCCGCCACCGAGATAAACTGTTCGGGTTTTTACTGCCAGACCGTAAGGCGTTCAATTTTTCCAACTCTAGGCCGGCGATCTGGCAGCAAATGCAGGCGCAGCAGCCAGGTTATGCCTACCAAAACGAAGAGCTGTACGTGTTTAGCGATGTGAAGTTTATGAACGGTGAACAGTTCTACCTGATGATCCACTTTAATCGCGATCAGATCATCGCAGGGGTTAAAAGTGACGTTGACAACCTATTGCACAAAGCGCTGTTGAGTTTGCTCGGGTTGTGTTTGTTCGCTATGCCGATGGCTTACATTATTCATATTTATCGCAAACGTAGCTTAGAAAATAAGCTTGCCATTGCGGCATTGCATGGCATGTCGGCAGTAATGATATCCGATAGCCGCCACCGGGTAATTCAAGTGAATCGAGAATTCGAGAGCATGATTGGTTATAGCAATGAGCAGGTGGTGGGAAAAAATGCCTTGAAGCTATTAACGCCTAAGCATAAGCAAGAGCAGTTGCTTATGCTGGCAGAAGGTCTCGAAAAGGGGGGCTTCTGGCAGGGTGAGTTGACTAGTGTGAAGTCCTCTGGTGAACAGTTCACCTCGATTACCCGAGTGAAAAAAATTTCCAATAGCAAAGTACGCAGTCGCTATCACGTTACCTCCATTGTCGACATCAGCGAGCGCAAAGAGTTGGAAGAAAGGCTGCGTTATTTAAGTGAGCGAGATGGTTTAACCAGTTGCTGGAACCGACGAAAATTTGATAGTGAACTGCAAAAACAAGCTCGCCTGACTAAGCGTTATGCCAATAAATATCGCAGTTGTTTGGTATTGGTGGATATCGATCACTTTAAGCGGGTGAATGATCAATATGGCCACGACGAAGGAGACCGAGTGATCCAGCAAGTGGCAAAAGTGCTTGATTCACAGCTACGAGACACCGATTTCCTGGCTCGAATTGGCGGAGAAGAGTTTGCGATTATTTTGGCTAATACCCCGCTGAGTGGATTAGACGTGATGCTTAATCGGCTTAGAGTGGCGGTTGAAATTGAACCGAGCATTCAAGTGACAGTCAGTATTGGTGTCTCCGATATCAGCGGTGACCCAAAGTCGAGCTACAAGTTTGCTGATATTGCTTTATACGAATCGAAAGAAGCCGGGCGGAATCGGGTTTCAATTTGCAGTAGTGATAGTGACATCGCTTAAGCGAATGTCACAAAAAACACCGGATTAGACTAAAGTCTAATGGCGGTCAAAAAATAAGCTAGAATTAGAGGGTGTCATACTAGTTTCCACGTCGACGATGTCTGTGCTTGACCGGCGAGGGCATTCGATACGAGGGAGAAAATGGGCGTATGAGGTGTGCGATGTATACCCACTTTTTAGTGAGATTGACCATAGGTTTGCTGGTGGTGTTAGGTATTAAGATCAGCGCTATCTATTTTTTGGCCATGATAGTATTGCTCAACACCCACCATAAAGAATTTTTTGGTTGGTGAAAGCCGAGGCTCTAGCCTCGGTTTTCTATTTTATGCCCTTTCAGTTTCTAACTCGATGACCGCTTGGATCTTATCCATGGTGTCAGCGAGGTGCTGCTCTAGGGTATCTAGTGCTTGTTGCTCGTCTTTCGCTAATACCGATTTCATTAGCTTTTCATTTTCATCAATATTGATAAACGCATGGCTTTCAATATGGCTAGAATTTAGCACGAGGTGGCGGTAACGTTTGATTTGATGGTTAATTTCAGTAAAGAAGTTAAACATAGTGCTGGCGTTTGAGCCTTCAAGAAGAGCAGTGTGGAAGTTGTGATGACGCTCTTCCCATTCGTGATTGTTGTAATCTTCTTGGGTATGTTGAATGCGAGACAGTTTATGGAAAGATGACAGCACCTCAAGCTCCCAACTTTCGTCTCCCATTTCAATGGCTTTTCTTAGTAAAACGGAAGAAACGACTTTTAGACTTTCGAATAAATCGAACAGCTCGTTTTTAGATATTGACGCTACCCAACAGCCCTTTTGTGGCTCAAGGCGAACATACTTGCTCCAAGATAGTTGGACTAGGGCTTCACGGATTGGTGAGGCGCCAACTTGATATTTGTTTTTTAGCTCAGCGACAACTAGCTTCTGACCCGGTGCTAGTTCGCCATTTAAAATGTCCTCGCGGATCATTTTTGACACTTTGTCAGTAAGAGTAGGGCTCGACACGATATCCTCGTTATTTTTTCTTCTATATGGATTCCATTCATACTGATTATGTTGATGACTCAAATATTGAATAGTCTCATATTTAACCATACACAGTTCAGTAAGTTTGATAATACGTCATGCGGAATAGTCGAACAAGCCGTTTGATCAAAAAAAAGAGAGCCGAAGCTCTCTTTTTCAAGGTCTCTTTAAGTCAGAGAATTATAGTACGTGTACAGACGCAGTGTTAGTTGTGCCTGATGCAACTAGAGCACCAGATACCATTACTACGATGTCGCCTTTCTTACCAAGACCAGAGCTTAGTGCGATCTCTTTACCATTGATGTAGAACGCATCAGTGCTGTCGATAGCATCAACAAGAACTGGAGTTACACCTTTAGTAAGAACCAGCTGAGCTGCTGTCTTTTGGTTAGTCGTTACTGCGATGATGTTTGCAGTAGGGAAGTACTTACGTACAGAGCGAGCAGATTTACCCGCTTCAGTTGCAACAACGATAAGCGGTGCTGCTAGTTTCTCTGCTGTGTCTACCGCGCCTTTACATACTGCTTCAGTGATGCGTAGACGAGGGCTGTCTAGGCGAGAACCTAGCTCAGCTTTTAGTGCACCGTCAGTACGGTCACAGATTTGAGCCATGATAGTTACGGCTTCAACAGGGTATTTACCTTTCGCAGTTTCACCTGAAAGCATTACTGCATCTGTACCATCCATCACGGCGTTAGCTACGTCACCCGCTTCTGCGCGAGTTGGACGTGGGTTGCTGATCATTGAATCAAGCATTTGCGTCGCAGTGATAACCATTTTACGTGCGCGGTTACACTTCTCGATCATCATCTTCTGAGCGAAGATCACTTCTTCTGCTGGGATTTCAACACCTAGGTCACCACGAGCAACCATGATACCGTCAGACGCTTCAAGGATTGAATCGAAGTTATCAACACCTTCTTGGTTTTCGATCTTAGAGATGATGTGGATGTTTTCGCCGCCGTTTGCGTTTAGTAGCTCACGGATTTCTTTTACGTCTTCTTCTTTACGGATGAAAGAAGCAGCAACGAAGTCAACGCCTTGCTCACAACCAAACTTAAGGTCAGCTTTGTCTTTTTCAGATAGCGCAGGAAGTTGAACAGAAACGCCAGGAAGGTTAACACCTTTGTTTTCACCAAGTGCGCCGTTGTTTAGTACTTTACACTTAACTTCAGTTTCGCTTGTAGAGATAACTTCCATTTCGATTAGGCCGTCATCAACAAGGATAGTGTTACCTGCAGTTAGGTCTTTTGCAAAGCCTAGGTAAGTTACCGCTACTTTATCTTTGTTACCAACTACTGTTGCGTCAGTAGTGAAAGTGAACTCTTGACCAGCTACTAGATCAACGTCGTTGCCGTCTTCTAGTTTGATAGTACGGATTTCAGGACCCTTAGTATCTAGAAGGATAGCAAGTTGCTTGCCAGTCGCTTCCATTACAGAGCGGAAGTTCGCGATGCGAGTGCCGTGCTCTGCGAAGTCACCGTGAGAGAAGTTCAGGCGCATTACGTTCATGCCTGCGTTAACAAGTTCAGTTAGCTTCTCTACAGATTCAGTTTTAGGGCCAATCGTACATACGATTTTGGTCTTTTTCATGGAAGATACTCTCCGGTAAGTATTATTACAATTCAAAATGGGTGTCTAAAAAGGAAGCAACAGAAGAAAGAAAATTACAACAAAACAAAATTGTTGGTTTTCTTTGTCATTTTGTTATCAGTTGTCCTTTTACTAAGCAAAATCTTGCTAATTGTTCAGCCCAGCCTCACTTATATAGTGTCAATCTGAGCCGATTTATCTCTTCTCTAACAAATCAACTGTAAGCAGTTGCAAAAAAATAACGAAAATTTATGTAATTTTTTTTCTTTTAGGCTGCGAATTCTACCATTGTCTTTTGCAAATATCACGGCTCTGAATTGTCTTAGGACAAGGTTTTGGCGCAATTTATTTATTTTTTAGTGTAAAAAAAATAGACAACTAGGTTTCGTTTTAACTAAAATGATTACGAATCGAAACTTATGAGCTAGAATATACATGTCGAAACGAAACACCCAGTTGAGAAGACACAGCATTTCCAAGATGGTTGAAGAGTGCGGGGAGGTGAGTGTCGAACAGCTCTCTCATCAATTTGACACTTCTGAAGTCACCATAAGAAAGGATTTGGCGACATTAGAACGTAGTGGATTATTGCTGCGCCGTTATGGCGGTGCGGTTGCGCTACCTAAAGAAGCCGTACATGATGATTTAACTCATAAAGTTTCGGTTCGTAAACTTTCGCTGGCGCAAGCTGCGGCAGAGCTGATCCGTGATCATAATCGCATTGTGATCGACAGTGGCAGCACCACTGGCGCTTTAATTCAGCAGCTCAATGACAAGCGTGGTTTGGTGGTGATGACCAATTCACTACATGTAGCCAATGCGTTAAACGAACTGGAAACGGAATTGACCTTACTAATGACTGGTGGGACGTGGGATACCCATTCTGAATCATTTCAAGGCAAAGTGGCAGAATCGGTGTTAAGAGCCTACGATTTTGATCAGTTATTCATTGGTGCTGATGGGGTGGATTTGTCACGCGGTACAACAAGTTTTAATGAACTTCTCGGTCTGAGCCAAGTGATGGCGGAAGTGTCACGGGAAGTGGTTGTCATGATTGAATCAGACAAAATTGGTAGAAAAATCCCAAACTTAGAGCTTTCTTGGCAACATATCGATGTATTGGTGACTGACGGCGATATTGAAATGTCAGCAGTAAAACAAATTGAAGAACATGGCGTGAAAGTCATTCAAGCTGGATAATTTTTGTCTCTCTTTTCGCTTGCCAGAGGCAAAAGTAAAATAAAATCATGGAGTTAATATGTGTGGAATTGTAGGCGCTGTAGCGCAACGAGATGTGGCTGAAATTTTATTACAAGGTTTGCAGCGCTTAGAGTATCGAGGTTATGACTCAGCGGGGGTGGCTGTCGTTAACCAAAATGGCGATCTTCAGCGAGTACGACGTTTAGGTAAAGTGAAAAACTTAGCCGATGATGTCGATTTGAACACCTTTTCAGGCGGGACGGGCATCGCTCACACACGCTGGGCCACGCACGGCGAGCCGTCAGAAGCGAATGCCCATCCACACGTCTCTAACGATACGATTGCCGTTGTGCATAACGGTATCATCGAAAACCACCAAGTATTAAAAGAAGAGTTGAAAGCTCTGGGCTATCAGTTTACTTCTCAAACCGATACCGAAGTTATTGTGCATTTGGTGCACCATGAGCTTAAGCAAGCCGCTTCACTGCTGGAAGCGGTACAGCGCACAGCGAAAAAGCTGGAAGGTGCGTATGGCATGGTGGTTGTCGATCGCCAAGACCCAGATACCCTTATCGTAGCGCGCTCTGGTAGCCCGTTAGTGATTGGCCTTGGCGTTGGTGAGAATTTCATCGCATCGGATCAATTAGCGCTGCTGAACGTGACGCGCCGCTTTATGTTCCTAGAAGAAGGTGACGTTGCAAAAATTACCCGCCGAGATGTGACGGTTTTTGATGCTGAAGGCGCCGAGGTAGAGCGTGAAGCGAACGAATCGAACGTTGAGCAAGATGCCGCGGATAAAGGTCAGTTTCGTCACTACATGCAAAAAGAGATCTACGAACAACCAGTTGTATTAAAAAATACTTTGGAAGGTCGAGTTACTGCCGATAGCGTGTTAGTCGAATCTTTTGGTGCGGGCTGCGCCGATATGTTTGCCAAGGTTGAGCATGTTCAAGTTGTCGCTTGCGGCACCTCGTTTAATGCCGGTATGGTCGCGAAATACTGGTGTGAGTCACTGGCTGGTGTGAGCTGTGATGTCGAAATCGCATCAGAGTTCCGTTACCGTCCATTTGTTACTCGTCCAAATAGCTTATTGATCACGATTTCTCAATCGGGTGAAACCGCCGATACTCTAGCGGCGCTTCGTTTGGCGAAAGAGAAGGGCTACATGGCCGCGATGACCATTTGTAACGTGCCTGGCTCCTCACTGGTACGTGAATCTGATTTAGCCTTTATGACTCGCGCAGGCGCGGAAGTTGGAGTGGCGTCAACCAAAGCGTTTACCACTCAGCTTGCGTCGCTATTAATGTTTGTTACCGCGCTTGGTAAGCAAAAAGGTTGCATTGATGCAGCCAAAGAAGCGCAGATTGTTAAATCAATCAATGCACTTCCTGTTCAACTAGAAAATGCCCTAACATCCAATGGCGTTATCGAACAGTTAGCGGAAGACTTTGCCGATAAGCATCACTCGTTGTTCTTAGGCCGTGGTGAGTTTTATCCTATTGCCGTAGAAGCCGCGCTTAAGCTAAAAGAGATTTCTTACATTCACGCTGAAGCCTACGCCGCTGGTGAACTAAAACACGGTCCTTTAGCGCTCATTGACGCGGACATGCCGGTGATTGTGGTGGCGCCAAGCAATGACTTGCTTGAGAAAGTAAAATCGAACATCGAAGAAGTTCGCGCCCGTGGCGGCCAGCTATACGTGTTCGCCGATGCCGAAGCTGGCTTTGAAGAGAGTGAAGGGCTTAAGATTGTCACCATGCCGCATGTTGACGAGATCATCGCCCCGATCTTCTACACAGTACCAATGCAGCTATTGTCTTACCATGTCGCGCTAATTAAAGGTACAGACGTCGATCAGCCGCGTAACTTGGCGAAGTCGGTAACCGTAGAGTAGCGATATTCTCAATGACACCAGCCTAATAAAAGGCAGTCCTAGTGGGCTGCCTTTGTGGTTTTTAAAGGGGACTACCCGCCTTAACCTAACTGGAAGTGTCTCGTCAATGCAACAATGTCGACATTGCGAGGGAATAATTGTAAGCGACTCGCAAATAATTTGATTGGCCACGGAAGCGGTTAAAGAGTGTGCTAGATTATTTATACGGCTCAGATAAAGCCGTAGTAGTACATAAAACAGTAACACCAACGCTTCTGCTAACTGGAAGGCGAGCAATACCTGTCTCCTTTGCTCGCCACTCTATTTAAAGGCTCGTGCTTTGCACGGGCCTTTTGTGTTTTTATTGTGTAGCTCATTTGTTCTGTTTGTAGCTTAAGGTTTAACGGATGTGTAGGTTTTTGTATCGTATTAAGTGTTGTTTATATGCAATAGCTAGTACACAAATTGCACTCTTATTTCTCGCTATAAAAGTGTGAGCACGATCAAGAAAAAACTTGAGTGAGGAGAGTAATTTAAACGGCATTCATATCTTAGAAGGAGACAAGTATGACGGCTTATCAGAATTTTATTAGGGATACACTCGGGATCGCGTTAATCGTCTCAACCATTTTAGCGGGTCTCAGTATTTTTTTGGATGTGCTAGGGGTGTTGGCGTATTTGAACCATGAAAGTCACATAGCAACGATATTCTTCCATGAATCGTTCTACTTCCTCGGTTTTCTCATCCCTCCGTACTTTATTGCCAAGTACATTAACCGCCCAGACATGCTTGCCGCAGCGCAAGCGTATCAACGCGCGAAGAGTCAAGCTGAGCAATACTAACAACGATTACTGTGTGAGCGCCAGTGTTGGTGGCAGAGAGAGTCGCGGTAATTGATAAAAGTAATCGGAGACTTGAGAACGAGTAACGCTAAAAAAGCAAAAAAGCAAAAAAGCCAGAGCAACCGAAGTTGTTATGGCTTTTTCCCTCGCAGGCTGAACTGTGATTCAATCACTAATGAGTTACTTTACTACTATTAGCGTTAAGGCATTCTGTATAAACTAGTGCGTTGTATTGTGAGGCGTATTGAGTAAGCTGTTTGCGCTTCTCTATATCCTCATCTTTTTGAATCACGTCACTGATCCCCTCTATGATTTTAACGCCGCATAACTTGGCCGCGTTTGTTCTTTGCTTGGTTGCGACTCCAGGCAGCACTGTTCCTCTTCCTGGAACTTGGAATAATCTAAAGTCACCTTTCTCGATCGAGAGTTGAGCATCCTTAGAAGCCTGTTCCTGAGCATTGCATGCACTTAGGAACAGTATTGATATGATTAAGAGTATCCTTTTCATATAACTTTCCTTCTAAATAGGAGTGGCAGAATTAATAATGTCAGGAAGTTTATAGTGCCCCCACTCTTGTCATCAGGATCTGGTGTTGTTATATCATCGACTAGCACCACAATAGTGATTGTAGCTTCGGCCGTTTGTTGTGCTTCATCGGTTATAGTGTAGGTAAAACTTTCGCTACCATTAAACCCTGAAGCAGGTTGATAGCTTACCTGAGTGCCGGTATTAATCACGGTGCCTGTCCCATTGTAACTGACAGCACTGATAGTTAACGTACCGTGACCGGAATCGTTTTCCAGAACATTGAATAGTGTTGCTGCACTATTTTGACGGACACTGTATTCATCATTGGTCACCACTAATGCGTCGATAGTATTTGTTACTGAAATTGTCACGGTGGCGCTACCTGTTTGCCCAGCATCGTCTGTTACTGTATAGGTGATGACTTCATTGCCAGTGAACCCGGGAGCAGGTTGATAGCTTATTTGAGTATCGGTGTTGCTCACTGTTCCAGCACCGGTGTAATTGATGGCATTGATGTTTAGTGTGCCTTGACCTGAATCGTTGTTCAGAACGCTGAACAAGATGGTTGCACTATCTTGGACAACGTTGAAAGTATCATCAGCAAGGAGCAAGCTTTCCGGGGCGGTTATCGTAAATGCATCAGACAGAGCAAAGAATATATTGTCACTACACTTAATCATTAGGTAAGTGTTTGCAAGAGAATAGGAGGAAACGTTAATAGATTGAGAGCCATCATTATCTGTTGATGATAATAAGGTTTCACTAAAACTGGTTCCGTTATCCGTAGAAAGCAACACGTCAACTTTTGAACAGTTTACTGGCGAGTTGTTGGTTCCTGCGGTATCCCACTCAACCTTAGTCACTCCGGTAATATTTGCTCCAGATTTAGGAGAAATAACAGAAAATGGCCCGCTACTAGAGTCCACATTGATAACCATGTTATCACTCGAAACGCCACCATTACCATCTCGTACTGTCAGCCTAAAATTAAGATCTCGGTTGGCTGTAGCGTAGGTCTCTCCTTTTGCAAGGGTTCCACTTATTACATCCGACAAACGTGGGATATAACGTACAGGCTCGGGCACGGGAGCCCAGTTCCGGAAAAGAGGACCACTGCCTAAATCAGTCGTAAGATTTGAATTACCTGTGCCAGCATCCATCTGCTCCCATACATAGGTGAGACTGTCAGTCGTATCTTCGTCGGTGGCAGAACCGGTAAGTAACAGAGGGGTACTTGCCGGGACAATATAATCATTACCTGCATTAGCAATAGGGTTTTGATTGTTTTGTGTTTCTGTGGTCCCGCAACTTGTTGTTGCCAAGTGCGCATTGATTTCCGCAATGCTAGCGGCATGAAAATAAGCATCTGAATTGGCTTGTAAATCATCAGTGCCGCAAATGCCTGCATAAGCCATTATGGTGCTACCACTCCCGGGCTCATAGGCGGTACTATTGTTTCTGTTTGAACCCTCGCAGTTTGATTGCGTACCATTAAAGGTATGATTTGCACCAAACTGATGCCCCAATTCATGAGCCACATAATCGATAAAAAAGGCATCTGTTTCAGGCTCAGTTCGCCCTGTGACCCCTTCTCCTTTGTAAGAGTCATTACAGGTAGCTCCCAGATAGGCTAGCCCACCACCACCAGTAGTAAATAGGTGGCCTATATCAAAAGCATCATTGCCAAACTTGGTAATTAGATCTGTATGGTTTGTACTAATATCTGCGCCTGCATTATGATCGGTAAACGGATCAGTGCTGGCATTGGTGTAGATATTAAAATTGACGAGTTTTAAGTTTACCGCTAAATCTGAATTGTATACCTCATTGACCCGGTTAATTGCTGTTGTAATCGCTGCGCGAGTATGCGCTTCCGTTCCTCCATGGTACAGAGCGTATTCACCAGAAGTGGATACAATTAGGCGGTAGGTGCGTAATGTAGTGTGTGTTTTGGCTAAGGACTTCGCTGTTATACCTGCGCTTTTTTCTGTTAGGTAGTTTAGGATCTGGTCCTGGAACGGGCTTGAGCGCTTATGAATATAGGAGGTATAGTATCCTGAACCATCTGAGGATGGCTCAACGTAAACATACTTTCCATTGTAGCGGAACATGCCATGAAACCCTTGTTGAGTGTAATCAAAGCGGCCGCTAAACTCAGAGTTATCGCTATGATAGCCCTTAAATGTTTTCAGATCCGGATACAGAGCTTCCATCTCAGGAGACAAAATGGAGTTGTAGGTAAGAAAAAATGTTGCGATTTCACCATTAGGTAGAGGAACTTGAAGTTCTAGGTTGTCGCCTGACTTAGAGCCCGCTAATTTTTGTTCCAGTAGCTCAGTATTCACTTTAAATAGTGCTGAATTAGATGCTTGATTGCCAGTCGACTTAGAAAAGGTGACTGGCTTCCAAATATCAGCAGCCACGCTGTTTGCACTTATGCAGATAGAGCCAGCGATGCTCATGGCAATGAGTCTTTTTTTGGAGTTCATCATAGCTACCTAAATATATTCCTTGTAGTTCAGAGCTCAGGCTCTATTTTATGTTCTAGTGAATGTGCAGTTGGTTTGGTTCTGTTGAAAGCCTACGGCAGTAGCAGAAGAGAAGTGCTCGACTCAGAGTGCTTTAAAAAACCAATGATTTTTAAGTGTAGAGATAAGCAACTAATATTGTAATGCGATTGGTTTTGAAGTGTGATATTGACCGAGTGAATGGGAGGGTTCACTTTTATCATATGCTTTTATCTATCATAACCTGAGATCACTTACTGAGTAGTATCAGTAAGGGCTTTTTCTTATGACTGTTACAGCGCTGTGCTTAAACTTGCCAAGTTTTTCAACTTTGTATTGCTTGGTTTTCTATCTGAACTATGCAACAAAGTCCGATCAATGGTATCTATCAAGCGCAAGCTTTAAGGTGTGTTCGGCTTTCTCTCTGGCGAGGCTTTCTTTCGGGAAGAAAGGCATAATGCTATTATTTATTGAGGTTACCAGTTCATTTACCTGCTTTTTGCCCATATTTTCAGGCTGGATTTTTGTTAGTATGGTTAAAAAGCTAAGACCTAGGTGTTCGTTGTAAGGATAGAGCTCGTATCCGTCTAAGCAGATTTTACACGCTTTTTCTAAAGACCCTCCATTCATTTCTTTTTTCACCTGCGCAGCAATTTTCTTGCTTTGTAAGTGCCTGTATTGATGATCTTTAAAGCGCTGTGTAATCAAGTGCTCATTGATGCTCTTTTCCATATTTGAGGAAAGCTTATCGCTGCTTTTAATCTTTTGATAGACGTAAGCAAACTCTTTATCAAGCATAAGGTTATCAAGTATTGAAAGAAAATGAGCCTTGGTGGAAGAATCCACTTTGCTGATTACTGGAATGATGTCATTAATCATTTGCAAAGCGGATGACAAATGCCCGTTAAAGATCCTACCATGAAGGTCTATTATAGAAAGTTTGATCTTATCTTCCACGGTAAATTTCTGTTTCAAAATTTTTTTTACTTCAAGATCGAATTTTTTCCGATAAGCGGGCTGAGTATCGTTGCAACTATTTCTCACATATAAAAGTGCCCGTATATAAAGAAGTCGATTCTCAAGCTGGGTTCGGCTGGTACCTTCCGTTAACTGTACCGCTTGTAGAAAACTCTCTAAGCACTTGTCAAATTTTTTGGCAAACAGATACATATGACCCATAAGCCTTAACTTTTCAACATTAAGGCTGATTTGAGTAGCTAGGTTTTCATATTTTTCAATAGCGCCTGCAATGTTAGCTTTAGATATAAATATCTGAGTTTCCACTTCTTGTAAACGGGGAGGAAGATCGGCTTTATTTCTGGATAACTTACTGAATAGCTTTTGAGCTTCTTCTACCTGATCATTGTTTACTAAAGCAGTAATCAGAACTTCGTGTAACCAACTATCATCCATACCTTTATCCAGCTTAGAAAGCATAGAACGGTATAAATTTACGGTGACATCATATTTTCCATACGCAGAAAAAAAATCACCCCGGTACTTTTGGATTGAGTAGTACAGCTCGGGGTAGTTAATCTCAACCATATTACATTTATGCAGTAAGTCTCCTAAGGGCTCAGAATCACTGGCTAAACCTAGCAATCTCATTTTTTTGCGGGACAGAAAAGCTTTTCGGGTTCTTTTCATCACCTCTTGTATAGAACTGGCTCCGTTAACTACAACAACATCATCAATATCTGAATTAAAATTCAACTCAGGCAGAGGAGTGTCGCTAAGCACAATAAAGGTGGCGTTACGGCAGGTCTTGCCTCTGATTTCTGCAAAAACTTCAACGGATGTCAAGCGGGATTTAGGGAATAAATGCTCACTAATAATAAGGTCAAACTTCACCGGAAAGTAAGAGCTAAATGCTGCGCTTGGAGAGTAACAGATATAGATTTTGTGTTCTTTAAAGCCCTGTAGCTTTAACCGTTTTTTTAAGTTCTCTGCTGTAATTGTTGACCGGTTAAGAATAAGGACATGGGCTTCATTAAATACGTTCATTTAACTATGGAATTCCGAGTGGTGTAAAGCTATGGACGCTTATTATACATACAAATTATGTATTAATTACAATCTATTTACGCTGTGACTCAGCGTTGCATTCCAAAATCGATATAAAATCGCATACTTATTCGTGGATCGCTAAATTAGGAAAACTGATAGATATCTATTTCCGTAATGTCTTCTCTGTTGCTCTGGCATCACTGGCGGGGACATCTCTGGTTCTTAGGTTGCTAATTTATCAATGTTGTACGCACAGACTAGAATGAGTGTTGATGCGGTGTAATTGTTAGTATTAGTAATTGTGAGCGTTTGGGAATGACGTAGAGTATTTCCGTGCTTAGCGGAGTAGTCGTAGATCGGCCATGGAATGGACTAAAAAAACAAAGGCCCATGAATTTCTTCATGAGCCTTCTGAAATTTGGTGGCCCCTCGCAGACTTGAACTGCGGACCAATCGATTATGAGTCGACTGCTCTAACCACTGAGCTAAGGGGCCGATAGGGGAATGATTATAGGGGAAGCGCCAAGGCGTGTCTAGATGCTAGAGGCTTGATTTGCGCCTAGTTTTTGCTCACTTAGACGTAGAGCAATAAAAAAGGTGAGCATTTGCTCACCTTTTAAACATCTTTCGAAGTTGAGGGCGAAACGCTTACTCGTCTAAGAAGCTACGCAGTGTTTCTGAGCGGCTTGGGTGACGCAGTTTACGTAGCGCTTTGGCTTCGATCTGACGGATACGCTCACGAGTAACGTCAAATTGCTTACCTACCTCTTCAAGAGTATGGTCGGTGTTCATGTCGATACCAAAACGCATGCGAAGCACTTTCGCTTCACGTGGTGTTAAGCCCGCTAGAACGTCTTTAGTTGCAACACGTAGGCTGGTAGCCGTTGCAGAGTCTAGTGGTAGCTCAAGAGTGGTATCTTCAATGAAATCACCTAGATGCGAATCTTCGTCGTCACCGATTGGTGTCTCCATTGAGATTGGCTCTTTAGCAATTTTCAGTACTTTACGGATCTTGTCTTCCGGCATTTGCATGCGTTCAGCCAACTCTTCCGGTAGTGGTTCACGGCCCATCTCCTGAAGCATCTGACGAGAGATACGGTTCAGTTTGTTGATGGTTTCGATCATGTGCACCGGAATACGGATCGTACGCGCTTGGTCAGCAATCGAACGAGTGATCGCTTGGCGGATCCACCACGTGGCGTAAGTCGAGAACTTGTAACCACGACGGTATTCAAACTTATCTACCGCTTTCATTAGGCCGATGTTACCTTCTTGGATTAGATCCAAGAATTGTAGGCCGCGGTTGGTGTATTTCTTAGCAATCGAAATAACCAGACGTAAGTTCGCTTCAACCATCTCTTTTTTCGCACGGCGAGCTTTTGCTTCACCGATAGACATGCGACGGCTGATGTCTTTGATGCTTTGTACAGGAAGAGAGGTTTCCTTCTCGATTGCTTTCAGCTTAAGAATGCAACGACGGATGTCATCTTCACTACGCTTGATCTTTTCTGCGTATGGTTTGTCTGAAGCCAATACTTCATCTAACCATGCTTCTGAAGACTCATTGCCAGTAAATAGGGCAACAAAAGATTTCTTCGGCATTTTGCCGTACTCAACACAAGTACGGATGATCAAACGCTCTTGAGTACGAACGCGGTCCATCGAGGTACGCAATTCGTTAACAAGGTAGTCAAACTGTTTTGGGATCAAGCGGAACTGGCGGAAAGTATCTAACAATTCAGTTTTCGCTTCAGAAGACATTGCGCTTTCGCGGCCATGCTCGTTGATAGCTAGCTGAAGGTTTTGATAAGTATTGCGTAGCTCAGAGAATTTCTCTGCCGCTAGCTCAGGGTCAATACCTGTATCTTCCTCTTCCTCGTCCTCGGAATCCGAATCGGCTTCGTCGTCTTCATCTTCGAGCTCTTGCTCGGTCAGTTCTGAGCCGATATGGGTTGCCGTAGGCGCGGCAGTTTCTTCATCGTTAGGATCAACGAATCCAGAAATAAGGTCAGTAAGACGAAGCTCTTCCGCTTGAACTTTATCAAATTGTTCAAGGATGTAAGAGATAGTGCCAGGGTACTCAGCAACAGAGCACTGTACCTGGTTGATGCCATCTTCAATACGTTTTGCAATATCGATCTCGCCTTCACGAGTCAACAGCTCAACGGTACCCATTTCACGCATGTACATGCGCACTGGGTCTGTAGTACGGCCAATTTCACTTTCTACGCTTGAAAGTGCAGCTGCTGCAGCTTCTGCTGCATCTTCATCTGCGACCGCCTCATTCATCATGAGGTCATCAGCATCAGGAGCTGTTTCAACAACTTGGATGCCCATGTCGTTGATCATCTGAATGATGTCTTCTACCTGCTCGGAATCTACGATTTCTTGTGGTAGGTGGTCATTTACTTCGGCGTAGGTCAGATAGCCCTGTTCTTTGCCTTTAGCGACAAGTAACTTTAGCTGTGACTGCGGATTTTGATCCATAGACGATATCCAACTTCTGGTCTGGTGATGAATTTAGTTTTGCGAAATGCAAACCGCCAATTTTAACAAATATTTTGCACGCTGCCTATGTTAACTTTGCATAGTAAGTCATCAATTTGTGACGTTTGCTATGCTTTTAGGTCGAGCATGAGGGCGAGTAATTCCCTTTTTTCATCGGCATTAAGACCGATGCTTCTAGATTTCGCTTGTAGCGATTCAATCTGCTTTTCAACACATTGGGCTAATACGTTGTCCAATGAGTCTAAAAATATGTCTTGTAGGTCATCGTCTTCCGCGACGGGAATTTCCCAGCCCGCTAAACGAGACAACAAGGTACTGTGTTGTTCATTGCGCCAATGCTCTAGCAGTTGGCCTGTGTTTATATTGGGATGCGCTCGGCATTTATCAAGTACTTCAGCAAATAAACTTAATCCCGGTAGGGCGATATGCTGCACGCTTGATAAGTCGGGCACCAATTCACTATAGCTCGGGTTTTGTAGCAATAGTGCGATCACCTCACGCATTGGCGTTCGTTTAATCTCTTTATGTGGCTGCGGCGCGCTTTCTGGTTTGGCGTCTTTGGCGATCAGCTGTTGTAACTGGTTATCGTCAAAAATACCAATTCTTTGCCCAAGCAACTTACGTAATTGTAGACGCAATGTGCTGGTTGGCACTTTATTTATCAAAGGCGCCGCTAATGAAGCCAGCTTGGCCTTGCCTTCTTCATTGCCAGAGTCGACTTGAGCTAATAAGGTGTTAAACAGAAACTCCGACAGCGGTGTGGCATTGGCCACCTCTTGCTCGAACGCTTCTTTACCGTGCTGGCGAATGTAGGAGTCCGGGTCTTCGCCATCAGGCAAAAACATAAACTTCAACGTGTTGCCGTCTTTTAAAAACGACAGCGCGTTTTCCATGGCTCGCCACGCGGCCTCTCGGCCAGCTCGGTCACCATCGTAACAGCACACCACCGTGCCCGTTTGACGAAACAGCAGTTGCAAGTGATCGCCAGTGGTCGAGGTGCCCAGCGAGGCCACCGAGTAGTCGACGCCATATTGGGCAAGGGCGACCACATCCATATAACCTTCTACGACTAATACTTGTGGTGGCTCTCGGTAGGCCTGCATCACTTCGTATAAGCCGTAAAGCTCTTTGCCTTTATGGAATATAGGCGTTTCTGGTGAGTTGAGGTACTTTGGTGTGCCATCGCCAATCACGCGCCCACCAAAGCCAATGACTCGGCCTCGTCGGTCACGGATCGGGAACATGACTCGACCACGAAAGCGATCGTAGCGGTTGCCTTTGTCGTTTTCGATCAGCATGCCGCCAGAGACTAACATCTCTTGAGCTGCTGGGGTTTGGCCAAAGTTCTTGCGCACTAAGTCCCACTCATCAGCAACAAAACCGATACCGAACTTCTGCACTATCTCGCCAGATAAACCGCGATCTTTTAAATACTCGATAGCGGGTTTACTGCTCGACTGTTTGAGCTGCGAACGGTAAAACTGGGCGATGCTACCCATCATGTCGTACAGGCTGCGTTTTTGTTCGGTATTGGCTTTTGGTGCTGAGGAATATCCGCCGCTGCGTTGTTCGCGAGGGACTTCAAGCCCTAAATATGAGGCGAGCTCCTCGATGCTTTCAACAAATTCAAGTCGTTCATATTCCATCAAAAAATCGATGGCGTTGCCGTGGGCACCACAACCGAAGCAGTGATAAAACTGCTTTTCTTGGCTGACACTAAAGGAGGGTGTCTTCTCATTATGAAAAGGGCAACACGCGCCGTAGTTTTTGCCTTTTTTCTTTAGTTTGACGCGCGGGTCAATGATATCGATGATATCAAGACGGGCGAGCAGGTCGTCAATAAAAGAACGTGGGATCTGTCCAGCCATAAAACCTAGATAAAAATGAACGTTAAATTTCTAGCTTGCGGATACAAACAAGCCGTGCACTCCAACAGGATAGCACGGCTTGCTGAATTTTTTTTAGGGTTTAAGCGAGCTTAGAACGAACTAAGCCACTAACTTTACCCATGTCTGCGCGCCCTTGAATTTGTGGTTTCAAGATAGCCATCACTTTACCCATGTCTTGCATGCCCGCTGGGTTAGATTCAGCAATCGCACTATCAACTAGCGCTGCTACTTCTTCTTCGCTTAGCGGTTGAGGCATAAAGCCTTCAAGTACTGTGATTTCTGCTTTTTCCACGTCAGCTAAATCTTGACGATTCGCTGATTCGTATTGAGCGACAGAATCGCGACGTTGTTTAACCATTTTTACCAGCACAGCGGTAATGTCGTCGTCAGAGAGTGTAATACGCTCATCAACTTCACGTTGCTTAATGGCTGAAAGGGCTAAACGAATAGTGCCAAGGCGCGGTTTGTCCTTGGCTTTCATCGCTAGTTTTTGCTCTTCTTTGAGTTGGTCAATCAGAGCCATAACTCAGTCCTTATGGATTAAGTTATTAGTACAGGCGAACGCGACGAGCGTTTTCGCGAGCAAGCTTCTTAGCGTGACGCTTTTGAGCTGCTGCTTTAGCGCGTTTACGTACTGTAGTAGGTTTTTCATAGTGCTCACGACGACGCACTTCAGAAAGGATACCTGCTTTTTCGCAAGAGCGCTTGAAACGACGTAGAGCTACGTCGAACGGTTCGTTTTCACGTACTTTAACTACTGGCATATGCCTTTCACCTCAGGGGTTATTCGTTAATGCTGGTACTTTACTAACCAATCACAGATATGAAAGGTCTCTAACCAGCTTGATCAAAAATGGTGCGGAATTTTAATCCGATCACAACCCCTTTGTAAAGTATTATCGCAGTCAGAACTGGTTAATTTTTTTCCTAAGCGGTAAACTTGCGCCAATTCTAGCTAATACTGAGAACGTAATGCGCATTTTAGGTATCGAAACTTCCTGTGATGAAACAGGCATTGCCATTTATGATGACGAGAAAGGGCTGCTTTCTCATCAACTATATAGCCAAGTGAAATTGCACGCCGATTATGGTGGAGTAGTGCCTGAATTGGCCTCTCGTGATCACGTCAAAAAAACCATCCCCCTTATCAAGGCTGCGATGGCAGAGGTGAACTTAACCCCAGCCGATATTGATGGTATCGCTTATACCGCAGGCCCTGGGCTGGTTGGCGCGTTACTGGTTGGTGCGACGATTGGTCGCAGTATTGCTTATGCGTGGGATGTACCTGCGATCCCTGTCCATCATATGGAAGGGCATTTGCTGGCGCCAATGTTGGAAGACACCCCACCACCGTTTCCGTTTATTGCCCTGTTGGTTTCTGGCGGTCATAGCATGATTGTTGAAGTGAAAGGCATTGGCGAGTATCAGATCCTCGGTGAGTCGGTGGACGATGCGGCGGGCGAAGCGTTCGATAAAACCGCAAAACTGATGGGGCTAGATTACCCAGGAGGCCCATTGTTATCGCGTCTAGCAGAAAAAGGCACACCGGGTCGGTTTAAGTTTCCGCGTCCGATGACCAATGTTCCAGGCCTCGATATGAGCTTTTCTGGTTTAAAAACATTTACCGCAAACACCATTACAGCCAATGACAATGACGATCAAACCCGCGCAGATATTGCTTATGCATTCCAAGAAGCGGTGTGTGATACCTTGGTTATCAAGTGCCGTCGTGCATTAGAGCAGACGGGCATGAAGCGAATCGTTATCGCCGGTGGCGTCAGTGCCAACAAGCAGCTAAGAGCCTCTTTAGAAGCGTTGGCGAAAAAAATTGGTGGTGAAGTTTATTATCCGCGCACCGAGTTTTGTACCGATAATGGTGCGATGATCGCGTACGCGGGGATGCAACGACTCAAAAATGGCGAAGTGTCTGATTTAGGCGTTGAGGCTAAGCCAAGATGGCCGATTGATCAGCTTGAAGCCATTAAGTAAGGTGGTTTAATCTAAGCGGCAGTTTACCTTGGTAAGCTGCCGTTTTTATTTGTTAACTACAATCATAATTCTAATGAAATAAGGAAGTCGCATGGCCACTTTTACTCGCCACAACCACTCAATGCACTATCTCGATGTTGGTCAAGGCCCAGTGTTACTTTTTGGTCACAGTTATTTGTGGGATAGCCAAATGTGGGCACCACAGATAGAGGCGTTGAGCCAATCTTATCGCTGCATTGTGCCGGATCTATGGGCTCATGGCCTATCTGATGCACTGCCTAACCAGACCCGCAGCTTGCAAGATTATGCCGAAGATCTATTAGCCTTGATGGATCACCTTGAGATCGACCAATTTAATATTGTTGGGCTCTCTGTCGGTGGCATGTGGGGCGCAGAGCTCACCGCGTTAGCGCCGAGCCGCGTGAAATCTTTGGTGATCATGGACTCCTTTGTCGGCTTAGAGCCAGAAATCACCCACCAGCGCTACTTTGGCATGCTAGACGCAATTAGCGCAGCGCAATCGGTCCCAGCTCCGATTGCAGAAGCGGTTGTGCCTTTGTTTTTTGCCAATAACGCAGCGCAAGATAACCCAGCGCTTGTTGCTGGCTTTTCGGAGTATTTAGCGGGATTAGCTGGCCAACGCGCCGTCGATGTTGCGAGTATGGGCAAGGTGGTGTTTGGCCGCCGTGATCAGTTTGAAGCGCTTGAGAAGTTTGCCCTGCCAGTGTTGATCATGGTGGGCGACCAAGATAAACCGCGCCCGGTGTTTGAATCTCACTTAATGCAGGATGCGATTACGGGCAGTGAGTTAGTGGTGATCCCAAATGCTGGCCACATTAGTAACCTAGAGCAGCCAGAGTTTGTCACTGAAAAGCTTACGGCGTTTTTAGCCAAGCACGCAAGTTAAGCTTTAGATGAGGTACGGTCGCCGACTTTTGGCTCCGTACCGTCATATAAACGACGAATGTTTTGGTGGTGACGCAAGATGATAAGGCAGCACAGCATCGAAACGGGCAGGGTATAATCGGGTTTTACCCACCAAGTAAAAAGTGGTGCAAGCAGAGCGGTGACTAACGCCGCAAATGAAGAGTAGCGGGTGATAAACACCACACACAGCCATGTTCCCATCAGCATTCCCGTGAGATCCAGTCCCATTGGTGCCATCGCGCCGAGCGCAGTCGCCACGCCTTTTCCACCCTGAAAATGAAAAAAGAGCGGGTACATGTGGCCAAGGCAGGCGGCAATGGCCACCAGTCCGAGAATAATATCATCGACTTTTAGATACCAACTCAGCCACACCGGAATGGTGCCTTTTAGCATGTCGCACAAAAGCACCGCGCCGGCGGCGAGTTTAGAGCCGCTGCGTAACACATTGGTCGCGCCGGGGTTTTTAGAACCTGTGGTACGAGGGTCTTTGATTTTAAACAGCCGACAAATCAATACCGCACTCGAAATCGAGCCTAACATATAGGCTGAAATAATCATGATTAGTGCGGTTGCGGTCATAGCTTTCCTTGCTCAGCAAAAAGTAATGCTGAATAGCTGGATGATTTTTAGTATATTTTACGGGTTTTTCTTTCAAATGGGTATCCGACCTGTACAAGAGTTGGTTAAGGATCATAAATGGCGCTAGACAAAGTTTTTATTGAGCAATTAGAAGTTATCACCACCATTGGTGTTTACGATTGGGAACAAGAGATCAAACAAAAGCTAGTGCTCGACATTGAAATGGCGCACGACAATCGCCCGGCGGGAAAAAGTGATGATGTGGTCGACGCGCTGGATTACTCAAAAGTAAGCCAAGCAGTGCTGACGCACATCGAAACGGGCCGTTTTCTGTTGGTTGAGCGAGTGGCAGAGGAAGTGGCGGCGATTATCATGGAGCGTTTCTCTGTACCTTGGGTGAAAATTCGCTTAACCAAGCCTGGCGCCGTCCCGCAAGCGAGTGGCGTTGGCGTGGTGATTGAACGAGGCTCTCTATGATCACCACCTACATTGGCGTAGGTTCAAATCTCGACCGTGAAAAGCACGTGCGCGCTGCTATTGAAGAGCTCGCACA
>Ga0070724_10000258_pt1 | contig 42917 bp, 32 predicted proteins | sample tdDd001_FD_67278 | JGI IMG/M metagenome (GOLD analysis project Ga0070724, IMG submission 67278) | Marine sediment microbial communities from the Atlantic coast under amendment with organic carbon and nitrate - tdDd00.1 | ecosystem: Environmental > Aquatic > Marine > Coastal > Sediment | place... | reverse complement strand
AGCATTCGGCCTTACGCCAGCATTGGCGCAGACATTCCAGCGCCGGTGCAAGAAGCGTTAAGGCTTAAGTTTGATGTGATCTACCAGCAATTGGCCGCTGGCTATCACTCTATTAACTATGTTCTTGGGGCGAGTATTAGCTATTAGTCATAGCAAAGCGCGCAATTTATCGCCGAAACGTGGCTTTACCAGATACTGGTAAAGCCAATAGCCGCTATTAGGCTCCCGTCTCTCCGGCGATCACCGCTTCTGGCGTGGCATCTTGAATGGATAAAAACAACGATTTGATTTCGCCAGTTGGGGTTCGCATCGGGTTAAGCGACACATTTTGGTACATGAAGCTCGCTTGTTGAGTGATAGGCCGTACGTTGCGGCATTTAAATAAATAAGGACGCTGGCGCCAAGTGATAAAACTGCGGCAACCCAAATCGTAGACAGGTTTAGACTTTACAATAAACCACTCTTTGGGGATTTCAGGGAATATTTCGAACAAAGATTTGCCAATGGCTTCATGTGCCTGTTTACCACTGTGATGCGTCATAAACCCGTTCCACACTTGTACATTGTAATCTCGGTCTAGTACTACTAGCCCAAGCTCCACATTTTGTACCATGTCCACCATCCAGTGAAACTGCTCGAACTCAGCGGGGAGATTTAGCATTATAGTTCGTCCTCCATTAGGTAGGCTAACTTATTGTCTAGCAAAGGTAGCGACTCATCGACAAACATAAACAACAAATCACATTTTATGCTGGTGCCATCAATATGGTAACTCACTTCAAATGTCATGGTTTTATTGAACGAACCGGTTGTCGATTGAATCACCGATTCGATCGGAATGTGCTGGCCTAAAAGTACGGGGGAGCTTTGGAAAAAACGCACCTCAGACTGCTCGCCTAGGCCATTTAAAAATGAACCCACTAAGATGTTTGACACATCCATGAGTAACTCTAGCTCTTCGTGCTCGGCGTTCTCTTCCGTTACCTGCATAAAGTTGTGCAGATCAGACACCGAAGAATCGCTGAGTAAGACCAACGCCTCGCCAGCAATCCCCTCGCCACTAAAACCTTGGCAAACTCCGGAAACCTGATCGTTGTCGGCAAGATCACGCAGTGCCATATGCAGTTCGCTGACTTCTAAAATATTGACGTTGGGTAACGGGAGGTGAACGAAGACATCAAAATGGCGCGCGAGTGCGTCGGCAGCTCGGCCAATCGCAACGTTGGCCACTTCCATATAGATATCCCGACGTTTTAGGATTGGCAACTCAACGCTGGTTGGCGTGTATAACTGTGGTTGAGCAGCAGGCTCTACTAATTCTTTTAATACTTGCTTAAGCGCGTCTTTATCCATTGGCTTTTGAATAAAGGCTTTCGCACCAAGCTCCATCACCTTTTGCTTTGCTTTAGGCTGGATATCACCAGAAACGACAACAACATTAATGTCGATATTGCGTTTTTGTATCTCAGCTAATGTGCCATAACCGTCTAATTCTGGCATGGTTAAATCGAGGAACATGAGCTTGAAGCTTTGCTGTTCTAGCTGCTTTAATGCATCTAACCCATGCACAGCGAATGTAATATCGGCACCTAAAGAGGCGGGCAAGGAGCGAGCCATTTGCTTTCGTGCGAGTGCGGAGTCGTCACATATAAGGACTGGAAGAGACATTGGTTCACCATAAGCTAAATGGGTGTGTTTAGAAAACGAAGTATAGTGAACCATCTCAATTCGGCGGCTAAAGACGCAAGCTCACTATACCTTATATACAATATAGGAGAAAAATTGAGTTAGGAATGGTAATAAGGCGTAATCGGTCAATAAACCAACTATTTACGGCCAAATAATTAAACTGCCAATTCGAAGTATCACGGCTAGCATGATCAAAGCGACGCCTAATCGATACCACTTATATTCTGAAACCACCATGGGAATACGCTTGTAGAACATAGTCACTACCCCTTTCCAATCTTGACTACGTCGCCCGTACAACGAAACGCCCCACATCACCGAGAGTATACCAAAAACCAGTATTGATTTTTCTATCCAGAAAACCGTCATTTCCATATGTTCACCTCTTAACGCCATGTAAAGCCATTGTATGCAAATGCCTTAACAAATTCATTTATACCAAGGTCGTAGGCGAGGCTGCGCAAAAAGGTGGGGGGGATAAGAACAAAAAGCCCTCAATCTATGAGGGCTTTTAAAGAAATTCAGATGAAGCGCTTAAACTTCTGTTAAGCGTTTTGGCTTCGCTGTGATTGAGTCGCGGTAAGTAAACCATAAATAGGTAACCACCAGCGAAAAGAACAAATAAGCTAAGGCAAATACGATTGGCGAAGTGATCAATGCCGCTTTTATGCCGATCATGACACCGACAACGGTAATAATAAGTTTAGAGAGCAAACCACAGATCAGTAGAAAGACAGCGAGTTCAGGAAAACGCGTACTACGAAAAGCAAACCAGTAACAGCTACCAACTGCTAACGCCGCCACTGAGAGGCCTAACATAAAAGAATTTAGGTGATCAGAAGATGCAACACCCGCCGAGATCGAAGCGATTATAATCAGTATTAATTTCATAATAGTGCCTTACTAAAACTAAGAGAAAAGCATCCTTTCATATTTGAAAACTCAGATTCCACGCCATTATGCTTATTTTGCGCACAGAATCAAGCTCGAAATTTATACAAAAAACGTTACTATTCAACCACTGGTGCCGATTTAACATCCCATTCACATCACCACTTATTTGCGCCCTCACACCTCCCGCCACATAAGGGGTCGCCCTAACTCTTTGCGCGCTTAACATAATTTTTACATACATTTTTATTTAGACAATTTATGCTTAATGTGATCATTGTCATAATGCGCTATTTGGCGAACTAATAAGCAAAATATCAGTTAACACCATGTATTAATTACCAATTCTATCAACTGCGCTTTCCAGCCCTCGATAAAGACTAAGTTCTTGACGCAAGACAATGACAATATGAAACGGTGCGCATCACACCTACTTTACCCTGATGCCTGTTACAGATAGTTACACTTAAGATTGAAAATGAGATTTTCATCACACTCTATTTAGCTATAATCCGCGCAAATTATTTATCGCTTTTGTTGATAGATTATAAAAATATTTGAATTTCCATTAATTACTCCCACCAATGGGACACACTGAGAACCGTAATGAATAAGATTGATAAAGCTATGCGAATTCTGCTTGCAGGATTTTGTATTAACCTTTGTTTGGGCATTTTGTACGCCTGGAGCGTATTTAACAAAGCGTTAGTCAGCGACTTCGGTTGGAGTGCATCAGATGCTTCACAGCCTTATGCAACGGCCACTATTACATTCTCGGTCTGCCTTCTTATTGCCGGTATTTTGCAAGACCGCATGGGGCCACGAAAAATCCTGATCCTTGGCGCTACGCTAACTGGCCTTGGCATGATTGCGTCTAGTTTCGCAAACTCTGTATTAGTGCTTAACCTAACGTTCGGTGTAATGACGGGCGCGGGCATCGGTTTTGGTTACGCCTGCCTATCGCCAGCCGCGATGAAATGGTTTCATTCAAGTAAGAAAGGCCTAGTTAACGGTCTAATCGCTGCAGGTTTCGGCCTTGCCGCGGTTTACCTTGCGCCCCTAACGTCATCACTGATTGCCAGCTATGGCATCAACAACGCGTTCATGGTACTAGGGGTTGGCGTGCTGATCGTTGCGGTGCCACTGGCATGTACAATCAACAACCCACCAGCAGATTACCAACCAAAAGCGCCTCAGCTTAAAGCTGGCCAAACACAAGTGGCGGTAAATAAGCCCGTAGACATCACTTGGCGCAACATGCTTAGAACGCCTCAGTTTTACTCTCTATGGGTAATGTATGCCTTTGCAGCCTCTGCAGGTCTTATGATCATTGGTAACATTACGAACATTGCTAGCATGCAAGCTAACTTGCCAAACGCGGTTTACCTTGCGTCTCTGCTTGCGATCTTTAATTCAGGTGGCCGTGTTGCGGCAGGGATTCTTTCTGACAAAATCGGTGGCGTACGCACCCTACTTCTTGCGTTCGTTTTACAAGGCGTGAACATGGTATTGTTCGCAACCTTTACCTCAGAGTTCACGTTGATCATCGGTACTGCGGTAGCGGCGCTTGGTTACGGCACACTACTTGCGGTGTTCCCGTCTCTTACCGCAGAATACTACGGTTTGAAGAACTATGGCACAAACTACGGCGTGCTATACACCTCTTGGGGTATTGGCGGAGCTATCGGTGCTGCGGTTGTCGGTTACTCTATGGCACAAAATGGTGGTTATGGGCTGGCTTACACCATCTCAGCGGCAATGATGGGCGTTTGTATCGTATTGGCTGTCATTACTAAACCTATCTCTCAAGAGAAAGCAATCAGCCTTAAAGCGGCCGCTTAATATAGCGGTTCGCCTTTTCACCACTTCCAACGCGAAGTGGCGCGTTAAAGAGCCTATCCTTTGATAGGCTCTTTTTTTTGCTTCGCATTCACCCCTTAACTCTCCCGTAGGCTACTTTAACCTTCATCTCGTTTTGCTATAATCTATAGATAATACAATTGACTAGGATTATCGATGTCATTAAGACGCTTTCTTATTTTAGGGTTCGCTTTCTTTTTTTCTGGTTGCGCCGTTTACGCAGGCTTAAACTACGACCAACTTTTTGGCGAGCAGCAAGTACGAGATAGACAAGCCCCCTATAGCTCAGCATTGGCCAACCACTTTGAAAACGACGTTAAGCCGATCATCGATAATCGCTGCGTGGTGTGCCACGCCTGTTATGACGCTCCGTGCCAATTAAAAATGAGCTCGCCAGAAGGCATAGACCGAGGTGGCAATGCGTCGTTAGTTTATGAAGGAACACGCCTGATTGCGGCCAACCCTACTCGACTTTTCGAAGACGCACATTCAACGGAGCAATGGCGACAACTGGGTTTCCAGCCGGTATTAAATGAACGTGACCAAACTGCAACAGCGAATCTAGAGGCGGGGCTAGTCGCTCGCCTGCTAACACAAAAACAAAAACACCCACTCCCCGATCAAACGCAACTGGAAGGATTTGATTTTGCGATTGATCGAGAGCAGCAATGTCCTACGGTTGAAGAACATGCTCAATATCAAAAGGACTACCCGACTTGGGGAATGCCTTATGGGATGCCAACCTTAAGCGACAACGAACACCAAACCTTAATGTCTTGGCTAGAAAATGGGGCGATCATGTACGATGTTAAGCCACTATCTCGCCAACAAACCCATGACGTTAAAAAATGGGAAAGCTACCTAAATAATGACTCTTTAAAGCACCAACTCACGGCCCGCTACCTCTATGAGCACCTATTTCTGGCTCACTTGTACTTTGAAAACCATGACGGGCCAGTACGGTTTTTTACCTTAGTTCGCTCAACAACGCCACCGGGTGAGCCAGTTAAACGCATTACCACCCGTCGCCCTTATGACGATCCTGCGGTATCTCGCGTGTATTATCGCTTGATCCCGGAACGTGGCACTATCGTAGACAAAACTCACATGCCCTATGGGTTAAATGACAACAAACTCGCTGACTGGCAAGCGTGGTTTATTGAGCCAAACTACACCATAGACGCGCTACCAAGTTACCAACCCGCTATTGCGGCCAACCCAATGACGGCGTTTGAGGCTCTTCCTGTCGATGCGCGCTTTAAGTTCCTGGTCGACAATGCCCAAAACACCATTATGAGTTTCATTAAAGGCCCGGTGTGCAGAGGTCAACTTGCGCTCAATGTTATTAATGACCGGTTTTGGGTGTTTTTCTTAGACCCAGACAAAGCCAACCTACCTGAAGTCGAACAGTTTTATAAGCAGCAAGCTGCTAACCTAAAATTACCAGCCGAGCGAGAAAGTAACACTCTACCCGTGACTTCTTGGGTCTCGTACTCTCAACAGCAGGCGCGTTACTTAACCGCGAAATCTGAGTTCACCAACCAATGGTTTAAAGATGGCCGATACCTAAGTACCGATATTTTGTGGAAGGGCAATGGCAATGCCGCCCTCACGGTTTTTCGCCATTTTGATAGCGCCTCGGTTGTACAAGGGCTAGTTGGCCTGCCACCCAAAACCGCTTGGGTTATCGATTACGCGTTACTTGAACGTATCCACTACCTATTGGTGGCGGGGTTTGATGTTTATGGTAATTTCGGCCATCAACTCATAACACGCCTTTATATGGATTTTCTCCGCCTTGAAGGAGAGAGCAACTTTCTCTCTTTACTACCCAAAGAGATGCGCCATCTAGAACACGCCAGTTGGTATCAAAATCAGCCGATACAACTTAGAGAGTTCTTGCTCAAAAACATTGAGCCGTTTAACCAACCGAGCGGCGAAACCTACTATACCAATAACCCTAAAGCGGAGCTTTTTACCCGTTTGCAGCAGCAATTTGCGCCGGTTTTAACTGATCGCTATAAAATTGTCGACACCGGTTTCAAACCACAAAATGAAATGGTGCTAAGACAATTTGATAAGCTAAACGGCAAAGGGCTTTTGCCAATTCCTCAAATAGTTATGATGATGATCGAAGCGCAAGACGGAAGCAAACAGCTATTTTCATTGCTGCATAATAACGCCCACTCAAACATCAGTAGCCTATTTGATGAAGAGAGTAACCGAGCACCGCAGTACGATGACCTTACCCTAGTACGAGGCGTGATAGGCAGTTACCCAGCCACTTTTTGGGCTCTTCACGAAGATGAAATACCACAATTATACAAAATGCTAAAAAATCTTTCTTCAGAGCAAGACTATATTAAGTTGTTGGATCAATTCGCAATTCGGCGCAGCTCCCAAGCGTTTTGGTCCTTTAGCGACCAAGTTCATCAGTGGTACCAACAAGATCAACCTATCGAATTCGGTTTGCTTGACTATAATCGTTTTGAGAATCGATGATCTTTTTCCATGTCGATTCGCACTTGTCAGCCAGCGTTTTCAGTCTTCATGACAACGACTATCGTCGCTTTTGACTGAAACGCTGGATGGTTAGATAAATCATTCCTAGCGGGAGGGTTTAGCATGAACATTCGAGACAGAATTGAAGACTTAGAGCAACAAATCTACATTGCTTGTTCAGAAGGTGACTATGAACAAATGGACATGTTGGAAAATCAGCTTGAGCAGTTAAAAAACCGCTCAAGGCTCGATATGGACGACGAAGTCTATGATATTGAAGGCATGTATAGCAAAAAAGAGCGTTGAACTAGCCATCATCACGAGGATAATTGGCCCCATTAGCAACAGTTGGTTTCTGTCTATCTCAGGGGCTAACGGCCTTTTGTTCTTTGTAACCGCTCTTTGTCACCAAGGGACTGACGCACGCTTAAGGCTAGAACCGTAACGGCGCTAATTTATCGCCCCTTCATAGAAGTTATGGAGGGCTTCGATTGACGCTTTGAGCGTGTGTTCAAGCTCTGCTCGGTGTTGCTCAAACTTAGCCAATATTGCAGAGTCCTTCTCTACTGAATGACAAAGTTCTTGTAACTTGGTCAGCGCCATACTTCCCGCCGAACCTTTTAACTTATGGATTGAAGACTTCAATTCTTGCCGATCACCGTCACGACTGGCATCACACGCTTGCTGCCAGGTCTCTTGACTGGTTTGGCTAAATAATTCGATCAGCGCCGCCATTTTTTCACTGCCGAGTACTTGCATATCTTGCTCTAACACGTTTGGGTTGATCACTTCAACTTGCTGCTCGCCCATTGTCTGACTATCCTTTGCTGCCTCAATTTGCTTTTGCGCCATCAACAAACTCTTTCCGGTTAAACTCTCAACAATCATTTGTTGTAACGCTTCTTTTTCGATGGGCTTAGGCAAAAAGCCGTCAAAGCCTGCCGCTAGATATTCCGCGATCTCTTCGTTAAACACATGTGCTGAAACTGCAATCATTGGCGTCGCACCGCCCGGCGATAACGAGGCTTTTTGTGCCTCAATGCCCTTTAGTGCTTGTACCAACTGCGTGCCCGTACAGTCTGGCAAATTAATGTCGAGTAGCGCGATGTCAAAATCTTGCTCGGCAAATGTCGACTCCGCGGTTTGTCCATCAATCACCGTCGTAACATCATGGCCTAAGCTTTGTAAAAAGCCTTCAGCGACCATGCAGTTCACCGGGTTATCTTCGACTAACAGAACTTTCGCTTGGAGGTTGGTTTCGAGCACCACTTCAACATCCTCAACGGGCGTCCCCTCCTTGAGCGGAATCGTGAACCAGAAACGACTGCCTTCACCAAGCGAAGAGCTAACACCAATTTCGCCGCCCATCGCGTCAACGAGGCGCTTACAAATCGCTAATCCGAGCCCGGTACCACCGCTAATGTGCTCCCCACTCGATGCCTGAGTAAAGGCGTCGAACAGGTGGCGCTGTTCCGATTCAGAAATACCAACCCCCGTATCACTCACTTCAATGCTAATTGTATGACGATCGCTAGGGTCTAAACAGACATAAACATCCACTTCGCCGTGTTCCGTAAACTTAATCGCATTGCCCACCAAGTTGGTTAGTACTTGGTTCAAGCGAATGTTATCGCCTAACCAAAACTGAGCAACATCGGACTCAATATGGGTATAAAGGCCCAGTTGTTTCTCTTTTGCGCGCGTAAACAGTAGCTGATGGAGGTCATCGACAAGCCCGTGAAGATCAAAAGATCGCTGGCAGATCTTTAAATGCCCCGCCTCTATCTTGGAGTAATCTAAAACATCATTAATAATTGACAGCAAATTGCTACCACTTCGCCCAATAATGTCAACGTACTGAGCTTGCATGGTATTCAGGCCGCTGTCTTTCAATAGACGAGCGGTGCCAAGCACCCCATTCATTGGAGTTCTTATCTCATGGCTAATGGTGGCTAAGAAAGCCGACTTGGCTCTATTGGCCTGCTCGGCTTCGCGGCGAGCCTTAGCATGGTTAAGCACTTCGACATTGAGCTTGCTATTGATCGTTTGTAATTGTTTGGTTCTATCACCCACTAATTCTTCTAAGTGCTCTTTATGCTCTTCAAGCGCCTGTTTCGCCTCCGCTTCACGCTGAGCGACTATCTGTAGCGCCTTTGCGGTATCACGTGCATTGACAATAGAACGGCCCATTCGCGCCATTTCATCATTGCCCTTGATCGTCACATCTATATCCAGTTCACCTTTAGCAACCGAACTAAGTGCCGATGAGTACTCGCTCAATCGAATCACGACAGACTGGTAAACAACGCGCCACACAATCAAAATCACCCCGGCTAGGCCTAAAATGGATATCGAGATCAAAGTCCACTGCGCATAGCTTAAGGTTTGCGATACTTGTGCAATCGCCAAGGCGGTTCCCCGGTTGGAATCGTCAATTAACTGGTTAACAATTTTATTTAGTTCACCAAAGTACTCTAATGTGTTGCTGTTAAGAGACGTGGCTAACTGAGAGTTCTTATGGCGCTGCATTAGCCATTCAAACACCACTTCTTTTTCTGAGAGCTCAGTAATTAACGCACTCATCTTTAAAGAGCGCGAAGGATCTTCTACAGAGCGAACTCGGCGAGCCATAATGGTTAAGTTATCATCAAACTGCTGCTGCAAAAGTACAATGCGATCAAAGTCGGTGACCGTTTTCACCTCTTCGATTTGAGTTAATAACCGGTAAGCGAGCAAATGAAGTTCGTGCAGGCGTTCTGACAGATCCAAGTCAACTTCTACTAAGCTATCAAGCGCTTGGTAAGCCGCTTGCTTATTATTTGCATCAAGTAAATCGTAGATATGAGCGACGTTCGCCACCGCAACCGTACTGGTATTGAGAACCTGAGTACGAGTTAGCCCTTCTAACTCATTCGCTTTAACTTGCATCACCTCAACCACTTGGCTGATCTCATGGTTTAGCTTTAGTTTCTTCTCGACCGATAAACCGAGCTCTGCAAAGTTATCAATGATGCTTTGTACGTTGCTTTCGAGCCGGCTTAGCAGGGCAGAATCAAATGAGTCTGAGCCAAGCGCTCGGATATGATTGAGTAGGCTATCTAACTGCCTAAACAAAACCGTGCCAGCCTGTTTACTCTCAAGTTCATTGGATGCGTTGGTCAGTTGCAGAGAAGAGTTGATGATGCGCGAGCTCAAGTCGGAAACTTGCCTAGCTTCAATCATAGAAGGAATCGCATCATTAACCACTCGCTGCTCTGTTTTAGCAACAAAAGCAAACCCTGTTACCCCTATCAACGAGGCTGAAATCATCAGCATTGTGATAGCAAGAAATGAATAGAGTAGTTTGCTTCCGATGCTAGTGGACGATAAACGCATACATATCCTCTTTATGATGGCTAGTACTTCTTAAGCGATAACGGATCGGTTATATTTTGCAGTGTTTATTCTTTTGATGCCAATTGCCATGACTAAAATGCGCTATAAAAACTGTTTTTCACTCATTCGTTTAGCTACGCGAGCACCAATTGCTGCTTTCCTAATCACTGCGTTTACAACCAATGCCAGCGCGAGTGAAAAGCTGTGTGCAATTTATCCCCATTTAAAAGACTCCTACTGGCTTTCGGTGAACTTTGGCATGGTTGACGAAGCTCGCGCCCTTAATGTGGATTTACGCGTGCTTGAGTCCGGTGGTTACCCCAATATCGAGAAACAGCAACAACAGTTGGTCGAATGCCGAATATGGGGCGCTGACGCGATTATTCTCGGCACCGTTTCTCCGCAAGCCTTTCAAAATGATTTAACCAAACAGATCAACGATATCCCGATTTTCGCCACCGTTAACCACTTAAACATCAGCCAAAACAATAAACAGTCTATTAAAGGGGAAGTCGGTGTCGATTGGTACTGGATGGGCTACCAAGCGGGTGAATTTTTAGCTAAGAAACATCCAAAAGGTTCAGGTATCGTCAATATTGCGTGGCTGCCTGGACCACGTTATCGAGGTGGAACTAAACCCGTTGAGAATGGCTTTCACGATGCGATAAAAGATAGCGACGTCAATATTGTCACCTCATTATGGGCAGATAACGACAAGGAGTTACAGCGTAACCTAGTTCAGCACGTACTTGAACAAGAATCGATGGATTACATCGTCGGAAGTGCCGTGGCAATTGAGGCGGCGATCAGTGAATTACGCAGTGCAAACAAGCAAGGTGAAATTGAACTGGTTTCCACATACCTAAGTCACGGTATTTATCGCGGAATACGTCGAAATCGGGTGCTATTTGCGCCAAGTGATAAAATGGTACTTCAAGGCCGTTTATCCATCAGGCAGGCCGTTCATTATTTGCGCTCAGATAGCCAGTTTAAAGACCAATACGAGCCCAAAATAGAGGCACTCACCCCAAGCCATTACCCACGGGCAATCATTACCCAGTCGCTCTCTCCACCCGAGTATCGGCCGATTTATAATGTAACGCATTCTGATTAAAATGTTATTGAGCTAACGATTATTAAATTTATAATCACTTTTTATCAAAATTGTTGGCACTATAGGAGCACTTCTGCCATGGCGTCTTTCGCATCGAAGCCATTTGGTAGCACTACAAGGAGCAATTGATGCAAACAACAACAAGAACAATGCCAGCCCACAAACATATTGCGCTGGTAGCACACGATAACTGCAAACCTGAGCTTCTACGTTGGGTAAAAGAGAATAAAGAAAAACTGCAGCGCCATTTTTTATACGCAACTGGCACAACAGGCCACATGCTGAGTAAAGAAACAGGCCTTGCCATTAAAAGTTTGATCAGCGGCCCAATGGGCGGAGACCAACAACTTGGAGCCTTGATCTCTGAAGGCAAAGTGGATGTGATGGTGTTCTTCTGGGACCCACTCAACGCCGTGCCTCACGACCCCGATGTGAAAGCCCTACTGCGTATTGCGAGTGTGTGGAACATTCCTATTGCCACCAACCGCGCTAGTGCCAACTTCCTATTTGGTTCTCCATTATTAGAACAGGAAGTTGATATTGAGATCCCTGACTATCCAGCTTACCTCGCCGATCGAACCTAGCCGCGACAAGCTGTAAAAATAAACCCATAAAAAAAACCGAGCACTGCTCGGTTTTTATCTCTTTGTAAGGCTAAACGGGCTTAATAAGCCACTACATGTTCATCTCGCCATTTAAAGTCGATCAGGTGCGCGGTTTTTTTGGCCAAACTCGGCTTCGCCAAACGGCTTACCAACTGTAGGCTCATATCAATACCTGCCGACATTCCGCCAGAGGTCACCACTTCTCCATCTTCTACCCAGCGCACATTTTTAACCACAGAAAGAGCAGGAAATTGAGCCGAGAGCTCATCTGCGTCTTGCCAATGGGTTGTGACTCTTCGGTCTTGGAGCAATTTTGCTTGGGCTAATAAAAATGCTCCGGTACTAACAGACGCCACTATCTTCACTTGTTTCGCTTGCTCTTGGATCCATTCAATCGCGCGCGCGTTCACCATTTCATGTTTATGTACCCCGCCAACCACAATCAACACATCCAAGTCCGGATGATTATCAAAAGAGCGGTGAGGAACCACTTGATACCCGTGTCTTGCAGATATAGGAGCACCTGTTTCACTAATTAAGTAAGGGACAAAATGCGTTCCATAAGCAGCAGCGTGTTTATTTGCCGTAGCAAAAACCTCATATGGGCCCGAAAAATCAATCGGCTCAGCGTAATCGTAAATGTAGATGCCAATATTCATGGTATATCCTAGCCTATTATTTTTTTATGACGGGGTAATCTCCTGTTCGTAGTTCCTCGACAAACTGTGACGGGTGCGCACCATAAACCACCCAGACTTTTTCCTTCGCTCGCGTTAAAGCAACGTAAAATAAGCGTCGCTCTTCTGCTTGAGGGAAATCGTCTTGTGATTGAAGTAAAGCACTGTCTAAATGGGTTTGCCGTTCGACGCTTGGAAACTGCCCTTCATCAACATTTAATATAAATACGTAGTCGGCCTCTTGGCCTTTACTCGCATGGCACGTCATGAACTGCAGTGTCAAATTGCTAAAACGTAATTGCCACTCGCCCATCATCGAGGGTAGATGGTAGTGATTGCGTCCTAGCAAAAGCACATCTTTCCGTGTTGTCGCTTTTTCGTTTAGTTTTATAAGCGACTCTTCAAGTATAGACATTGGAATCAAATGCACAGACTTTTGTTTCACTTTTTTTGCGCTGGCTAACTCTTTATGCAATTGGTTGTTATTTTGCATAATAAACTTGTTGGCAACGTCACCAATTCTGCTGTTAAAACGGTAAGTAGTATTAAGATAATGGATTGAGGCGCCAGGGAAACGTTGATCAAAATCTGTCGTTAAGTTCACATCGGCACCGGCAAATCGGTAGATAGCTTGCCAATCGTCTCCTACTGCATAAAGCGACGCGCGATTTTTCGATTTTGGTTGGTGGCATAGCGCTTCTAGAAGAGATAAACGGCTAGGCGAAATATCTTGATATTCATCGACCATAACATACCGCCACATTGGCTTGTACTTGCCCGTCATAATGTATTTAGTGGCTTTAGAGATCATGCTATGGAAATCGATCTGCTTGCACTCTTTAAGCATTTGTTGCCACGCTTGATAGCAAGGCCATGCCAGTTGTAACTCACTATTTAAGCGCGAATACTCGGCATTATCGACAATGCGTTGCTGAAGCTGTTTTTTATTTAGCTGACTGGCACATAATTGATCGAGCTGTTTTTCAAGCCAAGCGATTAACTTAGGGTTTTCAGACTGAGAGCCAAGCTCCTCATCGCCTTTTAGATAAGCAATCGGCCATTGAGACAGGTGCTTTTGCCAGCGTTTAAAATTATTGCTGGTCGCCCAGTGCTGCTTAAGCCACTCAATACACCACGCCTGCTTCGCTTTTTCATTCGTCGCGAGCGGGGTGATCTCCACCGCTTGTCCCTCGACTTGCTTAATCACCTCAAGCCCCAGGCTATGGAATGTTTTTACCGAGATATTTTGAGCCACACTGCCTAATTTGGTGTCAAGTCGTTGCTTCATTTCATTGGCTGCCGCACGGCCAAACGCCACCAGCAGTATTTCATCCGCTTGTGCTTGATGACTTTGCAACAAGTAGCCAACTCGCGCGCTCAATACGCTGGTTTTACCGCTGCCTGCCCCGGCTAAAATGAGGTTGTGGTCGTTGTTCATTAGTACCGCTTGTTGCTGCGCCAGATTGAGCGGACTCGACTCACATTGCTCAAATAGCACCTGCCAATACTGTCGCTCATTTTCAAGCCAAGTTTGATTGCGCTCAAACTGCAACTCACCAGAGTTCAACAGCCAATTGGCAATCTCTTTCATCGCCAGTGGCATCATTTTTGTTGCGTCATCCAGCGAAGTGTTGAGATCCAACAACCCTGAAGAAACGCTCTCTAACCAGTCTGTTAGCTGGGAAGTGGCTAAAAAGGCCGGTTGCGACTGCAGGCGTTTTAGCACTTCTTGCCATTGTGGTAATAGAGTGTTGAGTTTTTCACACTGGGCATGGTGCCAAGTTTGGTAGCATTGCTGCGCTCGTCGGACAAAACTTCGGCATTCATGCCAAGGCAGACCTTGCACCATCCAGCACATTTCCTTGCCATCTTGCACGTGAGCATGAAACATCAGCTGCCCCCAGACCACCCCTCTTTCTATCGTAATCTTGCCACTCCATATAGAAAAAGGGATGTGTTCCTCACTGAAATCTGATGCCAAAATCAATTTATCCGTTTCGACAACCACTTGATTGTATTCGTCTTGCACAAAGAACTTTGCCGATGGCGTAGCACACAGCTGCATGGGGTTTCCTCAACTCTCAAACTACCCGCATAATAGTATGCATTGCCTTTTCACTTCAAGCGCACCACAAAAGCTAACCGCCATTGTTGACCTAAAGATAACAACGATAAAATCCAAACACTTAAATATGAGCACTTATTCAACAAACAAACCATTTTTCGTGTTTTATCATCTTGTTCCGGGTGTAGGTTTGCTACAATCATGTTTTTGTTAAACTGATTGACTAACTGTGCCGATTCGCTCCGTTTTACTTCATTACTGGACCAACAAAACCATTAACTACAGTGTTAGAGTGGCCATCGCCCTACTTGGGGTGGTATTTTCCTGTTGGTACCTTGACCAAAACAACGCCATCATCCCACTGATTTTAGGCGTCATTGCTGCCGCTTTAGCAGAAACCGACGACAGTTTCTGGGGGCGGATAAAGGCAGTTAGCCTCACCTTCCTCTGTTTTGCTCTGGCCGCTTTCTCAATAGAGCTCCTTTTTGATACACCTATTTGGTTTGCACTTGGCCTATTCATCTCAACGTTTAGCTTTATTATGTTGGGCGCTATCGGCCCAAGATATGCCAGCATCGCCTTTGGCTCATTGCTCATTGCCATCTATACCATGCTAGGGGCGCACGACAGCCCTAACCTCTGGTTTCAACCTCTCATGTTGCTGATTGGCTGTGCTTGGTACTACTTCATTTCGATGGTTTGGCAAATATTTTGGCCAATGCAACCCGTCCAGCAAAGCTTGGCTACCGTCTTTGAGCAACTCGCCAATTATCTCGATGCCAAAAGTGAGCTTTTTCATCCGGTTTCCGATTTAATCCCACAGCCTCACCGAATAAAAGAAGCGAACTTAAATGCAGCAACGGTTAATTCGCTCAATGACACGAAAGCAACCTTGCTGTCTCGCTCGCGCCGAGGTCACATCGACGGGCCTAGTGACCGTTTCCTCAACATCTATTTCATCGCTCAAGATGTGCATGAACGTGTGAGCTCAACCCATTATCGCTATCAAGACTTAGCCAGCCATTTTCGCTATAGCGATGTGCTCTTTCGCTTTAAACACCTACTGCATGTACAAGCGCTTGCTTGCCGCTCTATCGCCCACTCTTTAAAGTTAGGTATTCAATACGAGCACACGTCAGACTGTGCTGCCGCCCTCAAAGAGCTCAAAGAGTCCATTGCTTATCTTGCGGAAAAAGACCAACCAGAATGGCGGCAGTCACTAAACCAACTCGCTTATCTTTTCCAAAACTTAGCCACGGTTGAAAAGCAGTTGTGCAACGTCAGTAACCCCGACGTAAAGCAAAATGAAGATGACGATATTTTGTACGACACGACCGCGCGTACACCAAAAGCCATGTGGCTACGGATCAAAAGCAACTTATCCACCGACTCGATTCTTTTTCGCCATGCCGTCAGAATGTCGATTGCGCTTACCGCAGGGTACGGGATCATCCAAGGTTTCGAGATTGAACATGGCTATTGGATATTGTTAACCACCTTATTCGTTTGCCAGCCTAACTATAGCGCCACCAAACAAAAGCTAAGTGCTCGCGTCCTCGGGACACTCGCTGGCTTACTATTGGGGGTACCTTTGCTGACATTCTTCCCCAGCGCTGAAAGCCAGTTGGTTATGATAGTACTGTCTGGGATCCTGTTTTTTGCGTTTAGGATCAACAACTATGGATTTGCAACCACTTTCATTACCTTGTTGGTGCTATTTTGCTTTAGCCAGCAGGGAGAAGGATACGCAGTGGTATTACCAAGGCTTGCCGACACCTTAATCGGCTGTGCGCTCGCGGTGCTTGCCGTCATGTACATTCTTCCAGACTGGCAGGCTAAAAAACTCCATCGGGTGATGGCTGAGTCCGTAGCAGCGAACCAATCGTATCTCGCTCAGATCATTGGCCAATATCGCATCGGAAAGAAAGACACCCTCGCTTATCGTATTTCTCGTCGAGATGCCCATAACAAAGACGCCGGGCTGAGTTCTTCGATAAGCAGTATGCTGATTGAACCAGGAAAATACCGCAAAGCGGTCGACGAAAGCTTCCGCTTCTTAACGCTCAACCATGCGCTGTTAAGCTATATTTCTGCATTGGGCGCGCATCGCACCCGAATTGAAGACGAAAGTACCCATAGATTGGTGCTAGAAGCACACAGAGTGATCCATCACCACTTAAAAGCGTTACATGATCAACTCAATAACGACTGTGAAAGCTGTGATCTTCCAGAAATCGACGAAACAAAGATTGAACAACGGCTGAGCGAATGGAGAGAAGAAGATGAAAACTCTGTAAAACTGGTGCTTCAGCAACTCCATCTCATCTATCGTATGCTACCTGAGCTCCATCAACTGGCGAACAAGTTCGCAACCTGTTCTAAAAACCAATCATAACGCGATAAGCAAGCGCCCAACTTGGCTCATTGGTAAGTACTTTATCAATGAGCCCAACTCACTCACAACCTACTCAGACAAAACGTGACCACAGGCCCATTTTTCATTCCAAGAAAAATAATTTACACAAAATGAACAATCTCGCAAATTTGAACTCTTATAGTAGACAAGTACCAACGGAGGACATCTCGCATTGCCATATCCTGCGAAAAGTCTACTAAATCATCAACTAGATAAGACGAACACCAAGATGCCACAACAACAATTCGAGCAGTTAAGAATGAAAATTCTCGAGCTTACGCCTCAGCAATTGTTAGCGCTTAGGTCTGAAATCGAAGGTAAGCTTGATGATACACCGACAAAAGTCACCTTAACAGAAGAAGAGCTGCAAACAATTTCACGACTTTTTCAAGAGTAATTGACTCAATAAGTTGCACTATGACTGGCTAAATATTAATCTATATATAGGTAGAGCGGAGAAATATGATGCCAGTCTCCTCAATTCAATCCGGTCATGCCATTATTCAGCAATCGCAGAATATGGCAAAAAAAGCGACAGAAGAGCTTAACGAACAGGCTCGTCTCGAGCGAACTCGCCTTGAAAAAAATAGACAAGAAGAAAAACGCATCGAAGCCGCCCAAATTGAGGAAGCTCGTTTAGAGTCTCAGTTAGAAAAAGCTCGCCACGAAACCGCACGGCTTGAAGAGCTCCAGTCAAAACAAGAGCACCAAGCTCAAATTGAAGAACAAACTCGCCGCGAAAACTATCAAGAATCGTTCAACGCACTTCCTAGCGCTGAAGAGCAGCGCAGTATCAACGAAGAAAAAAGCCAGCTTGCGCAACAAAAACATGCCGATACTACCGAGGCTGCACTTAAACTCAACCAAGCCAAATCCTACAACAACGTGGGCACAAGTGTGGTTGAACGTTCCAACGACATGATAGGCAGTATGCTGGATATCTCAGTCTAATAACTAACGGCCATCAACTGCCCTTGATGGGCTTCTATTCTCTCTCACTTAGTGCCATTCGTCCTTAAGTCATCACTAATATCAATGATATTATGCACTTACATTCATCACAAAATGTAAACTCGATCAAATATTTTAGAGTATAAGCTTTAATTTTATAAAGCCTTCTTATTAAATGCGCATAATTACATAATAAGGAAAAACTATGCGTAATTTAGCATTATTAATTAGCGCGGCTTTACTCTCAGGATGTGGCGGAGGTGGTAGCGACGGTGGCGCTGACAACGGCCAACTTCGCGTCTACTCGAGCACTAATCAAATCAGCCTAGAGGGCGTTCTAGACAAAACGAAAACTGTAGAGATTAAAATTGACTCAACTGGTATTGCACAAAGTAACGTTTATGTGCGCCCTTCCTCGGGAAGTGACAATGTCACCATTGATAGCTGGGGTATGTACGATGCACGTAGTGGGTATGTTACCGCAACCGTCAGCGAAGGTGCATTGATGCCCGCAGGCAAAAGCTCCCACGATGTATGGATCGATGTCTGTTTCGATTATTACTGTCAACAGCCTGTCGTCGGCTCGCCCATTCGAGCAACGATAAACTACTATATGGATAAAAATGAGCAAGTAACACTCACAAGTGATGACTCTAGCATTATCTATAAAGGTGCGGTTGATGCCTACCCTATCAATGACAACCTGGTTCATAAGCAGATCACCATTACTGGTAGCAATACGAGCCGGCTCTACTTCCAAAAAGATCCTCAACATCAACTGGTTACTAACGTAAGTGTCACACCAACTTCTGGTTATCAACATGATGTCGCCATCGACCTAAGGCTACCCAGCAGCCTCGAGGTAGGCCGTCAACAGCAGCCACTCGATCTCAAAGTGTGTTACGACAAAGGTTGTAAATATCAAGTAAAGGGCAGTCCGCTCCGTTTCACAATTGACTATCTAGTAGAGGGAGCTACTCGCCAAGCGCCTGCCATGATATCAGTCGGAGAGCGTCAAGCACTCAGTCATAATGTGACTAAAAGTGCATTTGTCCCTGGGCTAAACGTGATTGCTATGCTATCTAACTCACCAGAAAATGCGCTGTATTTATATGATATAGATAGTAATAAAACCCATCGTATCGCGTTAAGTCAAAGCCCTCTTGATCTTAGCGTTGACAAACTTGCCAAGCAGGGGCGAATTGTCGTGAGCCAAGAATACAGCGCCCTAGTTGTCGACTATAATAAGGCCACACCGGCCAACACCAAGCTCAAACACGTTCAACTCGATACTCAAACCCATAACGTAGTGATTCGAAGAGACGATTTATACTCCGGGGGTGGTAATCTTGAGCATATAAACGTAGTTAACCAACAAACTCATCGCACTCGAGACAGTGACTTTTACTGTAACGAAATGATAAAACTCAGCCCATTTGGTGACGCCATCTATGCCCAATCTCGTAGTTGCAGCCCTAGAAAGTTCAGTCGAGTAGACTTAACCGATAAAGGCTGGAGCGAATCCAATATTGAAGAAAGCTACCACGGCGATTATCACTACGGCGATAACTTCTGGTTTGATAAAAATGGCATGTACTATTACTCGATACATGGTGACTTCTTCCATGTTGCTCGAGGTAATAGCTACGATATGAAGCACGCTGGCCTGGTACCCGTTAGCACTTATGCTGAAGGCGGCTATTTTGAAAGAACGAGAGCGACACTCAACAGCCTTTACGACACAGGCGACCACCTGCTGATCAGCGAAGAGCAACCGATTAATAAAGTCCGAATTCTCGACAAACTCACTCTGAGTGAACTTGAAAGCTTTGCAGAAACCACCACCAATGTGGAAGGCATTGAGTATAAAGACCGTCCATTACTGGCCGTAGAAACCAGCCAAGGCGCAGTTTTTGCTGTTAAGCAAACCTATAGAAAGTACTCTGTCTATGAACCAGAGCCGATAAGCAGTTATTTAATCAGGCTAAAATAGCTTCTCAGCGGCAGCGCCTTAGCATAAAGGCTAGCTATAATGACTCAAAGCACAACGGTTTTTTCCGTTGTGCTTTGCAGTATACATAGCTTGATCGGCGTCTTCAGCTATACGCTTTTTATCGATAGTCTGCCCCGTTTCAGTGGCTACCCCTATGCTTAAAGTGATGCATTCTGCCACCGTTGAGTATTTGTGTTCTATATACGCAATTTGAACGGCCTTTCTGATTTTTTCCGCCACATAAAGCGCGCTAACACTATCTGTATAAGGCAGTAGTACTACGAACTCCTCTCCCCCATAACGAGCGACAAAGTCGGTGCTACGCATTAAGAGCTCTTGGATCCTTTGCGCAACGGTGTGCAAAACATCATCCCCTTTAGCATGGCCGTAGTTGTCGTTATAGAGTTTAAAGTCGTCGATATCTATCATCAAATAGGAAAGCGGCACTTCGGCGCGACGAGCGGCCTGAACTTCTTGCTCGAGAGTTCGCTCGTAAACCATTCGGTTCGGAATGCTGGTTACAGGATCGATTTCAGATAAACGGCGTAATCTAGCATTAGCAATAGTGAGTTGCCTAGATTGCCTTTCTACTAAGCGTTTTTGCTTTTCTAACGCGGCGATTGCCTCTTTCTGCTCGCTAATATCCAAGTGGGTACCTGTCATCCTGACCGGGTTACCGCAACTATCCCACTCAACGACTTTGCCAGTGTCTAGCACCCAAACCCAGCGACCATCTCGATGTTTCATCCTTGACTCAAAGATATAGTAGTCTGAGTCCCCGTCCCAATGCTTTTGCAGCAGACGATTGGATTCGACTAAATCATCGGGGTGAGCATACTTAAGCCAAGTATCAATACTTATCGGTTGAAGCTCTTCAAGCGTATAGCCGATGATATCCGCCCAGCGCTCGTTAAAAACGGTTTCACCGCTTGTGATATCCCAATCCCAAATACCCACTCCTGTCGACTCAATCACCAGGTTTAGGCGCTCCTCGTTGATTTCCAATTGACACGCCTTTGCCGCGACTGAGTGAGAGAGAACGTTTAAGTCAGAAACGAGCCATTTAGACTGGTTATCTTGCAAGATATCTTCTAGCTTGCTGATAAGGTCACTCAGCTGTATATGGATGTCTTTTAAGTCTTTAGCCATAGGTACTCCGAACCGAGCTATGTACCAACACAAAAAAACAGGCTTGTACTCTTAAAATTAGACTTTTAGTCCACTTTTACAAGTGATAATCCGACCATTGCGCAACCACAGGCATAGGTGGTTGCGCAAGAAATATGGGTGGAGAAATGGCGTTTACGCCAAGAATAGAAAGCAAAGATGTGCCCTATCACTAGAGCACAAATCACTATTTAAGTAGCTGCTCACTCATCAGTTCTGTTCGTCTGTTTTTAACGATGGAGGCTATCACCGCCGAAACCATCACAACAAGTAGCACCGACAATGAAACCGCAGTAGGGATAGCCCACGCTGTTTCAACCAGCCCCATCTTGATGCCAATGAATATCATGATAAATGCCAATGCCGGGCGTAAGTAAACAAACTTATCGATCATTCCCTGCAAGACAAAAAACAGCGAACGCAAGCCTAATAGCGCAAACACGTTCGCCGCCAATACCAGAAATGGCTCTCTCGTGACGGCAAATATTGCAGGAATAGAATCGAGCGCGAACAACACATCCATCATCGCAATAACCGCAATAACAATCGCCATTGGCGTCAGCCACCATTGCCCTTGCTTTTTAACTAATAACGCGTGACCTTGAAATCCGTCACTCACTCGTGCAAATCGGCGCAGCAAACGTTCTGGCAATGGACTAATGCCACTCTCCTTTTCAGGCTGTGTGAGCTTTATTCCGGTCCAAATCAAAAATGCCGCAAAGACATACAACACCCAATGGAAGTTCGCCAGCAATTGAGCACCGACTGCGATCATTATGCCGCGTAACAGCAGAGCACCAATCACGCCCCAAAGTAGCGCTCTTGGGCGAAGGTCCGCTGGCACCAAATACTGGTGAAAAATAATCGTAAAGACAAATAGGTTGTCGACACTCAAAGACTTTTCTAATAAGTACCCGGTTAGAAAAGAGGTGGTTGCTTGCCTTGCGCTGTAGGCACTATCTGGTGAGTACACATCCCAAAAGAAGTAGATGGATACAGCAAATGCTAATGCAATCGCTACCCAAATAACGCTCCAAACCGCGGCTTTTTTAACGCTGATGTTACCGCCTCTTGTTTGCCATATATCCAGCAAAACCAGTAGTACGGTGAATAGGCCGAAACCATAATAGGTGAAGGGACTCATAAATCTTCCTCAACTTGCGGAAGATCGGTTTTGTGAACGACCGTCCGCATACAACAAACCTCGGTCACGCCCGTATTACTACAGAAACGTTAACCGAACTCGGATGCGTTGGTCTCGTCGAGGTGTTTCCACCTTTGCATACCGGATAAGCATGAAGCTTAACGAGATGACGATATGCAAATTCTCATCAACTACTCCCCAAAACGTGGCGATTCTATTCCTCAAAACCAATCTCGTCTAGAGATATTTGAGAAATTTTTGATAAAAAAAAGCCCCACCAGTAGGTAAGGCTCTTCACATCAATTCTTAACGGTAAATACCGATATCGCGTTGCATGTGTGCAGAAAGGTCGCTTGAGTTATAGCTTTTTTCTGGCTCACTTGATACAAACAAGATATCAAGTAAATGAGCAATCAATCCTTTGAAGTTGACTGAATAAGTCTTCTTGTCCATTGACGCTGGAACTGCGATGGTGTTGATTTGCATTACCTGTGCCATGATTGCCTCACAAATTTGGGTTTAATGATTTCGTTGGGGTAATAATAGGCATTTTTCGCTGGTATAAATAATGACAAATCTTCCGAACTCGGATTAGTTTTCCTTATGACACACTTCAGTAACAAGCACAAACTTTCACCTTTCATATTCGCCGCATTATTATTCAATATCTGGCAAATCTGCTGAATAATGTTTCATTCAAAAATCTGTCGCACTTGCCAGTTAACAAGTTTGATACAAATATCCTATTCGCATAATTAGACACTCCTCTAAAAAAATTGCTCGCTAACCCCTTTCTATAAAAGGGGTTTGCTAAATGCAAGCAATCATTGCCACTCGCCATAAACCTTAGCGAAACCATTAAGCACAATAATACAAAGGGAGATTTATCTAGCAGAGTAACATAATTAAGATAATCTGCTGTACAACGCCGCTTAATGACAAAATGCAAATTAAACATTCTAATCCAAAATCCTCGCTCCTTTAGCGCATATTCTGACTCACATAATGACGGTTCACACCGAGATAAAACGGCTCCGGATAAAACCAACTTATTTCGAGTTTACACATACCGATTAATCAAGGCCTGAAGCGCAATTAATGTTAACTAGATCACACTTAAAAACCAAAAAGTGACCGACACTTAAAAATAAAAATTTTGTAATTGCCGTTATTATTAGTTCAATCAATACTGCGGTTACAATTCGTTACACCGTTTCAATGCAGGGCTAACTATCTAAATAACAATCACTTAAATTGATAGAAGCGTTAATTACATACGCTATTCTGTATTGAAATATTTTCTTTTTTATTTACTCGAATAATATTTATTCGCGCAATTTATGCGTTTATTTGGCTATAGGTAGAAGATCCATGTTTAACAAACTACTCAACCGGCTGAGTGTTTCAGCCAAGATCCGCCTGATCATCACGCTCGCGAGTGTCATGATCCTCGCTGCAAAAATCATTTCGGCGTATGACTTAAAGGAACAGATAATTGTCGAGCGCAAGGCTGCCGCAAAAGCTCTCGTTGAAAGTGCTGTGCACCAAATTGACAATTTGACCAATGTAAACAACCTTGAAGTACTGAGCGCTGAGCAAGCTAAAGCGCTGGCCATCAAGCAAATTAAGGCCAAACGCTACGGTACAAATGGCTACTTTTGGATCAACGATCTCGATGGTAAAATGCTAATGCACGCGGTTAAACCCAATTTAGTGGGTGACAATATGGTGCGAAGCAACACTGATTATATTTCCTACGCTTTCACTCAATTCGTCGACGTAGCAAAACGCCAAGGTAGCGGCTTTGTCGACTATCAATGGCCTATCCCTGGCAGTCGTGAAATGGACAACAAGATTTCTTTTGTTGCCAAGGCCACTCACCTCCCCTGGGTCGTTGGAACCGGCGTCTACTTCGCCGATGTTGAAGAGACATTTAAGCAAGAGATCATTAACACCTTTATATCCACCGCTTTGTTTGTTCTTGTGCTTATTTTGATCTCCTCTTCTATCGCCAAAAATATTATCCGCCCAATGCATAAGTTGACAAAAACGATGTCGCTGATTGCCGATGAGAAAGACTTGTCCGTGACGATGAAAAGCAAGGGGCGCGATGAACTGTCTACGATGGCATCCGCATTCAACCAAATGAATGGCAACCTACGCGATGTCGTGGTCAGTATTCATGGCAACACCGATTCCCTCGCCTCTCAGGCCGAAGAACTCTCTTGTGTTACTCAGCAAATTCAAGCAGGTATAAGAGAGCAAAAAGAGCAGACCCATTCCGTAGCCGACCGAATTGAACAACTTTCAGACGCTGCGAATTCTGTGACGGAAAAAGCGCAGGATGTGTTAAGCGCAACGGAACAATCTCGTCAAACGGTGACAATTGGCAGCAATGATGTAAAAGAAAACATTGAAGCGATACAAAGTGTCGCGATCCACGTAAAAGAGGCGGTCGAGGTTGCCGACGATCTTGAGCAGTCGTCACAGCAAATCGGCGACATACTGGATGTTATCAAGCAAATCGCAGAACAAACCAACCTCCTCGCGTTAAACGCGGCGATAGAGGCAGCTCGTGCGGGCGAACAGGGACGCGGCTTTGCGGTGGTGGCAGACGAAGTCAGAACACTCGCTCAGCGCACTCAGGAGTCTACAGGCAATATTCAACGCATCATTACTAACTTGCAAGGAGGCGTACAGCAGACCGTTGAAACCATGCGCGCCTGTGAAGAAAAAACCGAACTTGGCATCGACAAAGCAACACGCTGCGAAGAAGCCTTAGCCAGTATTCAATCTTCTATCAATATGTTAACGGAAATGGCCAACGAGATTTCATTCTCAGCCCAAGAGCAAAGAAGCCAAATTGGCAATATCAGCGAAAGCATCAGCAGCATTACAGCTGTCGCAGAACAAACCCAAGCTGGTACCTGCCAAACCTCGCAATCGAGCGAACAGCTAAGTACGATGGCGCAGCAACTTAACTCACTGGTTAATGCGTTTAAAGTCTAGCGAATCACTGCTTAACTCAGGTCGTTATTCATCCTGAATACTAAAGAAGCGTCGCCATTTCTTTAATTACAAGAAATGAAGTTACAAAAAAACCGAGCCTTAGCTCGGTTTTTTTATTCAGTGTACTGAATTAGTCTTCGCGACGTGTGCGTGGAGCACGCTCGCCACGATGGCTACCACGGTGATCGCCACCACGGTTGCGGTCAAAACGACGCTCGCCACCTTCACGGTTACCGTCACGTCCACCACGGCCGCCTTCACGGTTACCACGGTAGCCACCACCGTCACGTTGACCACGATGACCTTCACGACGACCACCGTCACGACCGCCACGAGGACCGCCATCACGACGACCACGAGATTCGCGGAAATCATCAAAGTCGCAGACTACCGCGCCAACTTCTTTCTGACGAATGCGCAGCTTGCTTAGCTTACCAGCAACGTCTGAAGTCATTGCTTTAGGTAGTTGTACAAACGTGTGGCCTTGAGCCAGTTTGATTGCACCGATAGAACCTTTAGTTAGGCCAAGCTCGTTTGCTAGTGCGCCAACGATATCTTTAACCTGAACGCCTTGCTCACGGCCAACTTGCAGCTGGTAAGTATCCCAATCTGCTGTGTTGCCACCGTAGTTACGGCCACCGTCACGGCTATCACGTGGGTTTTCACGACGCTCTTTACGACGCTTCTTATCACGCTCAATCGCTTCGATCATTGGGTCTGGGCCTTTGTAGAACAAAGGACGCTTACCTTGTTGACGTTTAAGCAGCATTGCAGCAAGTGTCGTAGCATCGATTTCTAAGCTTTCTTGAAGTTTTTCGATAAGCTCTGCAAAGCTATCTAGTGCTTTGTGCTCTTTATCTGCTTCAAGTTCAGCACCTAGTTTAACTAGACGTGCTTCAGCAACTTTGTCACGTAGAGGAAGATCGATCTCTTCCATTGATGACTTAGTTACACGCTCGATAGTACGTAGCATGCGGATTTGGTTAGTGCGAACCAGTAGAATCGCTTTACCTTTACGTCCAGCACGGCCAGTACGACCAATACGGTGAATGTAAGACTCAACATCGAATGGGATGTCGTAGTTAAATACGTGAGTAATGCGTGGCACATCAAGACCACGAGCAACAACGTCTGTTGCAACTAGGATGTCGATCACACCTTGTTTGATGTTATCAACCGTACGCTCACGGATAGACTGAGGAATATCACCGTGCAGTGCCGCCGCTTTAAAGCCGCGTGCAGACAACCAATCCGCTAGACGCTCGGTATCTTGACGAGTACGAACGAATACGATTGACGCATCAGTTTCTTCAGTTTCAAGTAGACGAGACATTGCTTCGTCTTTTTCTACGCCTTTCACTACCCAGTAGTTTTGCGCTACTTTATCAACGGTGTGGTTAGTACCAGCAACGTCAACTTTAGCAGGGTTACGTAGGTAACGATCAACAATGGTTTTCACCATTGGAGGCATAGTTGCAGAGAATAGTACGCGCTGCGCTGATTCTGGTGCTTTTTCAAGAATCCAAGTAACGTCGTCTACGAAACCCATTTTTAGCATTTCATCTGCTTCATCAAGAACAAACGTGTGTGCTTGGTCTAGGTGTAGGCGTTCACGAGTTAGAAGGTCTTTAACACGACCAGGTGTACCCACAACAATGTGAGCACCGCGGCTTAGAGCACGCATTTGATCAACGATAGATGCACCACCGTAGATCTCAATAACTTTAAGACCTTTAATGTCACGACCAAGGTTTTTGATCTCAGCTGCCACTTGAATCGCTAGCTCACGAGTTGGAGCCATGATGATTGCTTGTGGTTTATGCTGGTTAAGGTCAATCTTGTTTAGTAAAGGAAGAGAAAACGCAGCTGTTTTACCAGTACCGGTTTGCGCTTTACCCAGAGCATCTTTACCTTCAAGAAGAAGAGGAATTGCAGCTGCTTGAATTGGGGTTGGGGAAACGAAACCCATGCTATCAAGTGCTGAAAGAATGTTTTCGTTAAGGTCTAATTCATTAAATTGAATTACAGATTCGGACATTGGGATCCCACTATATCTAAGTAAACAAAAGGTCCCACGTGCTCTACCACTTCCAATACCAATCCAATTATGAGTACTGAATCCATTCAAATGCGGAAAAGTAAAAAAACGCATCAAGCCGCTTGGGACATATCAAGGGAGCAGGATTCTGCCCTAAAAGCATAAGAAAAGCCAGAAAAAATTGAATTTCATCACAATTTTGGCCATTTTTTTCATTTTTGGGTCATTCAATGGTCAGTTTGTTCAAGAATCAGGCTCTAGCCTAGGTCACATCACAGTTTAGACTCTCCTCAAACGACGGTTTATCTAGCTTTGCAAGGCGGCAAGCATTATAGTGATGCGGTTCATTCATAACGACCAAATAGCATGTTTCAAGATAACCCTTTATTAGCGCAACTTAAGCAACAAATCAAAGAAACCCTAACTACTAAAGAGGGAACCATTAAAGCGACCGACAAAGGCTTTGGCTTTTTAGAAGTTGACAGTAAAACCTCTTTCTTTATCCCACCCCCGTATATGAAGAAATGCCTTCACGGCGACAAAGTGGAAGCTATCATTCGCACCGAAAACGAAAAAGAAGTGGCGGAGCCGGATAAGTTACTCGAACATGGGCTGACTCGTTTTATTGGTCGAGTGAAAATGTTTAAAGGTCGTTTGAATGTGGTCCCAGACCACCCGCAGTTAAAAAGGTTATCTCTTAAAGCAAAAGCCAAAAAAGGGGTAAACCCAGAATTGCTCAACGATGGTGACTGGGTTGTCGCTAAACTGACACGCCACCCGCTCAATGGCGACAAAGAGTTTTTTGTCGAGATCACTGAAAAAATCACCGATGCCGATGACAAAATCGCACCTTGGTGGGTAACGCTGGCACAAAACGACCTGCCTAACACGGAACCTGAAGGCATCGATGACTGGCAACTCAACGACGACGCAGACTTAGAGCGCGTCGACATGACCAACGTACCGTTTGTGACCATTGATGGCGAATCAACCAAAGATATGGATGATGCGCTCTACGCGAAAAAACTGCCGAATGGTGATTTTGAACTGACCATCGCGATCGCAGACCCAACGGCTTACATTTCAGCAGATTCCGAAATGGATAAGGTGGCCCGTGAGCGTGGCTTCACTATCTATCTACCAGGTCGCAATATTCCAATGTTGCCCCGCGATCTCGCCGACAACTTATGTTCTTTGATCGAAAACGAAGTTCGCCCAGCGCTTTGCTGCACTGTTACCGTCTCAAGTGATGGTCATATTGGCGATGACATTAACTTCTTTGCCGCTAATATCAAATCCCATGCTCGCCTTGCTTATAACGCCGTCTCTGATTGGTTGGAAACAGGCAGCAGCGAAACTTGGCAGCCAAGCGAAGAAATCGGCCAAATCGTGCAAGACTTGTATCAATTCTCACAAGCGCGGGCCACATGGCGTGAAACGAATGCCGTCGTCTTCCCAGATCGCCCAGATTACCGATTTGAACTAAGCGAAGATAACGACGTCGTGGCTATTCATGCAGATCTGCGTCGCAGTGCCAACCGCCTTGTTGAAGAATCGATGATTACCGCGAACATTTGTGCTGGTATTGCTTTAAAAGAAAAATTTGCCACCGGCGTTTTCAATACCCACCTAGGGTTTAGAGAAGAAAAGATCAAAGATGCGGTTGAATTAGTCAACCCTAACGGTGACCTTCCATTCTCAATTGAAAATGTCGCGACTTTAGAAGGTTTTAGCGCTCTTCGCCGCTGGTTGGGTGCACAAGAAACCCCATACCTTGATAACCGCCTACGCAAATACCAAGCCTACAGCGAGATCGGCAATAAGCCATTAGAGCACTTTGCGATGGGGTTAGAGATCTACGCTACGTGGACTTCACCAATTCGTAAATATGGTGACATGATCAACCACCGTATGCTTAAAGCACTCATTCTCGATAAAGCGCCAGAGCAAACGCCTGACGAATCTATCGGCGAAGAACTTGCACTGCATCGCAAACATCATAAAATTGCCGAAAGAAACGTCGGCGACTGGCTTTACGCCCGCACACTCATCAATGCTCCGAAAGAGAAAACCCTTTATCAAGCAGAGATTTTCGATGTGAATCGCGTCGGTGCCCGCGTGCGTCTTCTAGAGAACGGCGCTACCGCGTTTATTCCAAGCTCTCAGATCATGAGTAACCGCGAACGCATCGAGTGCAATGGCGAAACCGGACAGATTTCCATTGATCAACAGGTAGAATGGCAGTTAGGCGATACCTTAGAAATCAGCTTAATTGATGTCAACCTAGACAACCGCAACCTAGTTGGTAAGCCGACGAAGATATTTTCTGAGCTAACCAACAAAGAAGAAAAAACCGCGTAAAAACAACAAATTAGTGTGCCCTAGCCTGGCTTCGGCACACTAACCCCATTGCCATTTTTCACCGCCCCCCCTTCAAATGTACAGTTCTATCAATAAGTTATGTTTTACCGAACAAACTTGTCTCAATAGTTGGTATCAGTCATAATTCGTTGGCTGATTGCTTGATTTCAGCTCCGTATTCGAAATAATTAACACTATGTCCTCAATATTTAGAGATGCACTATGGCGAATGTAACCCTGCAACGATTTTCACAGTTTTATCAACGTAATCGTGACAAGTACCACTCTGCGAGCCCTGTCATTTTTTACGTCCTACAAGGTTGTGCATCATTTCAGTTCCCCGACGGTATTGTCGGCCAACTTAAAGAGGGCGAGTTCACACTGTTGGATATCTCATTACTGGCCGACGTAGCAACCGGAAGTGATGAAGAGGAGTTTCAAGCCATCGGTGTTCACCTTGATACCGCGTTACTGCAAGGCATCAATGCTGGCAATCAAGAGTATGTCTTTGGTGAAAGCGAAAGTGGGTTTGCCCTCTTCAACCATAACAACAGCACGGCTCATGCATTGTTAGACTTGCTCGTGACGGCACTAGACGGCGAGCAACCCGCCGACGAAACCATGAACTATTTAGCAAAATCACTCATCAGTGAAATGCTCAATACTCACCCTGGCCTTCGCCGCTTGATCCATAACTCGTTTGAGCTAAAAGTTAGCCAGCGGGTTATTCAATATATCGAGAAAAACATTCGCAACGAGATCTCACTGGAAGGCGTATCACGTACGCTAGGCATGTCACCGGCCACGTTAAAGCGTCGGCTTTCGGCCGAAAATTTGTCGTTTTCAAACTTACTCAAAGAAAAAAGAATCAATTACGCAGCAAATCAACTCCGTGCTTCCCACGAATCTATTTGTGAAATTGCCTTTCAAAGTGGGTTTAAAAGCGCTGCGCACTTCAGCACGGCGTTTAAAAGCGTTCAGGGGGTCACGCCCAAGGAGTTTCGCTCGCGCATTAACTGGAACCGTGAAGAACTGCGTCATACCACCGTATAGCAGCATCTACGCTTAGCGTTATCAAACTAAAAAGGAGGCATGCGCCTCCTTTTTATCAAAACACAATCTAATACCAGATACAGTCTTCAGAGTCGTCTTCAATGGCTGCGATAAGCTTCGCAAAGTCTCTATGGTGAGATAATACAGGATGAGATTGCCAAATCTTACGTAAGCTCACCTCCTCCCTTTTGTAGATATAGAGATTCCAGCTCTTAGCCAAAGGATCCAGCTCAACTTTAGCGACGGGAGTTGAGTAGTCAGCCTTATTTGAATCGAGCTTAAAAAAAGCCTTACTGAAAACTACCCCCGAATCGATAATTTGGTACGACGCTTTACCGTGTTCGATTGGCAGGCCTTTGTTGCGCTGCTCGCATAACTTGGCTGCCAATTTTTCTAAGCGCTGACGGTCGATATCACAAACCAACATGACCTTGCCCTCATTCCATTTTCTTGCCATTAACTATAATACGATTTTAAAAACTCATCGCGATACTTTGGGTAATAATCAGACCATAATCATAAAACCACATCACCGCCGCGTTCACAAAACTGTCATCATCACAACCTAAGATATGCAGCAATCATTTTTAGATGGAGTTTTACTATGTCTCGAGTTGCGTTTGCTGCTCTACTTTCTCTGATCGCTTTTTCTACTGCAGCTAAAGAAGTCAACATCTCGGGTTCGACATCCGTTAGCCATATTATGGATGTACTGGCAGAGCAATATAATCAATCTCACCCCGATAGCTATGTCGCCGTTCAGGGGATAGGTTCTAGCGCGGGTATTACTATGGTAAACAAAGGGGTTGCCGAGCTCGGTATGAGCTCTCGTTACCTTACTGAAGCCGAATACAACCAAGAGCTCATCGTACAACCCATCGCCTTTGATGGCCTAGCTGTGGTGATAAACAAAACAAACCCGGTCAATAATCTTTCACGTGAGCAACTTACGCAGATCTACCTTGGTAGAATCGATAACTGGAACCAAGTAGGTGGTGAAGACCGAAACATTGCCGTCGTAACGCGGGAAAACTCATCCGGATCACGTTATAGCTTCGAAAGTTTGTTGGGATTAACCAAAGTCGTAAACCAACGCTTAGTCTCCAATATTAATCCGGAAAATCTGGTTGTGAACAGCAACAGTATGGTGAAAACCATCGTCAACCATAACCCTCAGGCCATCGGTTTTGTTTCGCTTGGCTCGGTTGATAAGTCAATCAAAGCCATTTCATTTGAAAAAGTGCAGCCAACATCGAAGAACATCTCCAACAACAAGTATGAGTTAGCGCGTCCTTTTCTGATTTTGCATAATCGAAACAGACTCTCCAATACTGGACAAGCGTTTATTCATTACATTACGTCAGATGAAGGGCAAGCTATCATCAAAGACTACGGCTACACCCCAGTGAAGAAATAACATGGCGGAAAAAGAAAAAGGAGCTATTTCTAGCTCCTTTTTTGCAAAATCATTTAGCGGTTAAATAACCAAGCGGATCACAGAGACAACGATACAACCAGGCCGACGGATACCTTCTATTTCGACTTTTATCTCACGCTCAATTTCCAGCCCCTTCGCAACCGGAGTGACCTTTAGCAACTTACTACGAGCACGAATTTTATTACCGGCTTTAACTGGGTAAGGAAAACGAACTTCATTAAGCCCAACGTTAACCGTCATTTTTGCGGTAGGAAATTGCGGTTTTTCAGGGTCAACACTATCGGTTAACCTCGGCAGCATAGAGAGAGTTAAAAAACCATGCGCTATCGACGCTTTAAATGGCGACTCTTGTGCCGCACGCTCTGGATCGGTGTGAATCCACTGCATGTCTTCCGTTACTTGCCCAAATGCATCGATACGTTCTTGATCGACCGTAATCCAGTCACCAACGTGGATCTCTTCACCTAAACGCGCTTGCAGCTCAAGATAGAGCTTTTGCCCTTCTTCACTCAATGTCACTTCAGGTGTCGATTCTTCATTTACTGCGGGTGCTTGATAATCCCGAATCCACGGGAAGATCTGATGAGCGTGCGCTTTATTAACAAAATCACTCCAGTATTCTCGCAGCGTAGGGTTCATCAAATCGCGCAGCTCTGGCAATTCGAAATGATGCTTCCTCGCTAGAGTTTCACTCTTGTGTTTGAGAATATCAACGACTTTCATATCTAACCTTAATAAAACAGACTATCTCTTTTTAGAGAACTACTTAATAATTTTGAAGCAGTTCATAATGATAGGCAAATACTTTCGGGCGAACACGCGTATCCCGAACTGGAATTAATGTTTAATTTCAACGAGTTAACTAATAAAACAATATTTTATTAATAAAAACCATATTATCGATTTCGCTCCACGCTATCAATAGCTATCTCCTGCTAAATCACGATTGCTATAAAACCAACCAAAACCGCTCAATTGATAACCAAGGCGCACAACAATTACTCGAACAGTTTTTTTTTGCGTATTGATGCTTTACAAGTTTTACCAGCCCCTATATTATGCGCTTCAACAACGGAGAGATGGCTGAGTGGTTGAAAGCACCGGTCTTGAAAACCGGCGTACGTTTGTAGCGTACCTAGGGTTCAAATCCCTATCTCTCCGCCACATTTAGAAAAGGGCGCTGAATTATCAGCGCCCTTTTTGCATTCTAGTCTACGCTGAGATAGGGATGCAGAACCCTAGCTTTAGGGTTCAGCCGAGCGTAGCGAGACAACGTTGCTAGCCGAAGGCGTTTTAAAGCAACGGCCCGAAGGGCGCGAGCCTGCGAGCAGTAAATCCCTATCTCTCCGCCACATTCTAAAAAAACCGCTAATTATTTAGCGGTTTTTTTTCGTCTAGAGAACGTTGGTTGGATTTGAAAAGCAAATCCCCCTATTCCTTGTCTGGCTCCGCCACCTTTAACTCATATCCTGATAAACATTCAATCGTCGGGATCCCTCACCTGTTCGACTCGCTCCATTACCCTAGCGTTCACATAACCAAATCCGACATCTACACCACATTTAACGGAATAAGAACATAATTAATATATAGCTAATCCATTATTTCCATCTGCGACCAGTTGTTATTTATCCATTTTCCATTATTAATGAAAAATAAAGGCAGTTATAAGTGCCAAGTAAGTATGAGATATCATGATGAGCTCGAACAACTCAATCAACTCACAACAACAATATATCACGAGATTCAAAACTCGTTATTCATCAAAAAGTACTAGAGAAGTATTAGATATTCCATGCAAGTCTACAACTCGTTTTTTATTTATAACAATAACACTAAGGAACCACTTGTTACTTGTGAGTATTTAATCAATTACAATACAACACAAAAACGCTGTGAGGCACTTAGTCTTATTATCTAATTTGCATGATTTGAAATATTTTTTACGAAACACATCACACAACTACAATTGAAACTCACACTTTATCAAGTAGAATTCAAGCCGATATTAAAATAACTCTAAAACAGCTGTAATTATTAATCTTTCTGTTATTAATTCCAGCCATACACACTGACAAATAACACTATAAACGCATGTTGGGAGCGATAACCAATCGGCGGTAGCATTAACAAACCAGAAATAACACCCAAAAAGCAGCAAGGTATTTAGCATAATATCTGTCGCTTTATATCTTCGAGTAGAAACAGTTGTTATTGAGCGAGATTAACGTTGAAAATTAAATCCTATGGAACGGAGTTCGCGATTGTCTTTCGCATCCTAGATGCATTAGTCATTGTCGCAACACACATATTATGTGCGAAGGCCTACGGCGGCGTCGTGTCGAACTCGCACCTTATTGCTGCGGGCTACGCGGTGATCATCTTTTTATTTGCAGCGGAAAGCGTCAGCCTTTACCGCTCATGGAGAACGTATTTCTTTAAAGAGCAAGTCTTTGCTGTTTGCCTTAGTTGGCTAGCCGTTATTGCCATTCTGCTTTTTGTCAGCTTCTTCTCAAAAATTAGCATTCAGTACTCGCGAGTTGTCACCGCAAGCTGGATCGTACTGACACCGCTGTTACTTACCTCATGGCGATTAATGGCTACCAGCGTGTATAAACACTTGAGAAATAAGGGACATAATCAAAGAAAGGCAATTATAGTTGGCGTAACACCGAATGGTATCGCGCTTGCGGATCAAATTAAAAGTAACCCTCATCTTGGTATCGATATTGTCGGTTTCTATGATGACAGAGACGAATCACGGCTGGATCTTGAAACGCTCAATTACCCTTTTAAAGGTAGTGTCGAAACTGGCCTTAACCTGACCAAAGCCAACAAAGTCGACCAAGTTTATATCACGATGCCGATGAAAGCCGAGGTGCGAAACGCGCTTTATCTGAAACAGTTTTCCGACACCACTGCAAACACCTATTTAATTCCCGATTTCTTTATCTATAACCTAATTCAATCAAGGCTATCGAACATCGGAACCATCCCAACACTTAGCGTTCATGACACCCCGTTTTATGGCTTTTCAACCTGGATTAAGCGCGCGCAAGACATCGTCGCATCTAGCCTTATCCTTGTGGCCATCGCTCCGGTGCTGCTTGCCGTCGCAATTGGCGTGAAGCTTTCGTCAGAAGGCCCGGTGTTGTTTAAACAAAAGCGATATGGGTTAGACGGTCGGAAAATTGAAGTGTGGAAATTCCGCTCGATGACGACCATGGATAATGGTTCGGAAGTAAAGCAAGCGACAAAGAACGACCCGCGAGTCACAAAGTTTGGCGCGTTCATAAGACGAACTTCCCTAGACGAGCTTCCGCAGTTCTTTAATGTACTGCAAGGAACCATGTCTATCGTTGGTCCACGCCCCCACGCGATTGCCCACAACGAAGAGTACCGCGTCATCGTCGACCGTTACATGTTACGTCACAAGGTGAAACCAGGGATCACCGGTCTTGCTCAGATCAATGGCTACCGCGGTGAAACCGATACCCTAGAAAAAATGGAAAAGCGAGTCGAATTTGACCTCAAGTACATCAGTAACTGGTCTACCTTACTCGACCTAAAAATTATATTTGTCACGATATTCAAAGGCTTCGTTGGCAAAACCGCTTATTAATGGAGTATGTCTCACAATGAAAGGATTATCCGCCAGCACCCTTACCGCTTTAGCGCTCTCTGGCATCGCTCATGCCAATGACTCGGGTGGCTATACAACTGAGTCAGGGTTATTAATCACTCCGCTTTTAGAAACAGGGGCGACTTACAACAGTAACGTAGGAAAGCTATCTAGCTCGAACTCGCTTACCTCCTCTATGTTGCTGGAGTTTAATCCTGGAATTGCACTCGAAGCCGAACGCGGAGATAGCCAATACGCCCTATCCTATCAAATTGGCGCAGGGGCTTACACTGATAGCCAAGAGGACAACTATCTAGATCACCAACTCATCAGCCAGAATTTTTTTCGCTTTGGTGTTAGACATGGCCTAGCGATAGATTATGCATTCCGACATCAGCACGAAGAGCGTGGTACTGGCGTTCTCGCTGGTGATACGCTGTCTAAAATCGCTTCTGGCCCAGCCGTTTATCAGCACCATAACCTGCACCTGACTTACGTTTATGGCTCTAAAGGGGGTAAAGGTAGAATAGAAACCAGTTTATTAGCGGCCGACAAACGCTTCACCAATTACCGCGATATTACCGACCAAAAGTTCGCTAATTACAGTACACGATATAAGGACTATCAAGAGTTGGGAGGCGGGGTCTCGTTTCTTTACAACCTATCTGATAGCACGCGTTCTTTAGTGGAGGTCAATCATATTGCTCGAAACTATAACCTTGATGAGCCAGTAACAAACCACTCGCAGGACAATCAAAGTACCTTTTATTACGTCGGCGGCTCTTGGGAAATATCGGGTAAAACCCACGGTAACCTGCGCATTGGTTTGCAAAACAAACGCTACGATGACCCAACTAAAGACAATTTTAATGGATTAAGCTGGAAGGCAGACGCTACTTGGTCTCCGGTCGAACATTCAGACTTTATCATCACAGGCTCTCAGGCCGCGGTCGATCCAGACCAAGGTAGGTCGTACATGCGCTCGACTCGATTTGACCTACAGTGGAAGCATCAATGGAATAACGACTTCTACACTCTTTCCGAGTATCAATACAGCAATGATGATTACTCGTCCTCGACACGAAACGATCACGTAAACACCATCAGTCTGTCATTTGCTCATCAAATAGAAAAAAACCTTGAATTTAAAGCCCAGTGGCAACTCGAAAATAAAAACTCGACGATTTCAGAAAAGAGCTACAAGCAACATTTGTATTCACTCCTTCTTAACTTAACTTTCTAGTTAATGGCTCAAACCAATGAAACTACCTTTGCATTTAATTACAACATTGTCACTAATTGCCTGCGCGCCATCATTTGCGAATACCGTTGACAATGATTTTAAGCTCGGCGCAGGAGATAGAGTCCAGATCATTGTCTATGGTGAAGAGGACTTATCAATAGAAAGCTTATTTATTAATTCAAACGGGGCCTTCGACTACCCATATTTAGGTCGTTTATCTGCCCTTAACAAGACCCCAGAGCAGTTAAAAAACGAGATAACAAATGGCTTGAAAGGCGACTATTTAATATCACCTAAAGTCAGCGTGAATATTGTCGAATTTAGAAGTATTTATATTAATGGTGAAGTAAAAAAGCCCGGTGGTTACGAATATCAACCAGGCTTAACCGTCGATAAAGCCATCGCTCTGGCGGGCGGGTTTACCGACCGAGCATCAAGAGAAAAAATATACAAGTCCGAATCAAAAAGTCACCACGACAAATCAAAAGTACAACTGACGACAAAGGTTTCTCCTGGAGAGATCATTGTTGTTGAGCAAACCTTCTTTTAATTCGAAACCTAATCTCAACCTTGGTTAAACAAATGCCTCATAAAGAAAGCTCAAATACGATGGTCCAACAGCCGATCATTAACATCGGATACTATTTAGATTTAGTCAGATCGAGATGGCTAACGGTGTTCTTCTTTTCATTATTATGCGCAAGCATCGCTCTCCTTATTGCGCTCGCTATCACTCCTTCTTACCGAGCAACAGCCACACTGTTGATCGAATCCGGTCAACGAAAAGCCGTTTCAATAGAAGAAGTGGTCGGCATCGATACTAAATCTGCCGAGTACTACCTGACTCAACACGAGTTAATCCGCTCCAACCAAGTGGCAAATAAGGTCATCGATGCATTAAATTTGGATCAAAATCCCGAATTTAACCCCGGTCTGCGCGAGCCCGACCCATCACTTTTTTCCGAGCTAAAGGCAAAACTAGTCGAGTTTCCACTGGTTAAAGCTTACTTTCCACAGAAAGAATTGGTTAACTCAGAATCCGAGCAAACGCTGGATCTCACTCGACGCCACGTTTTAAAACAGTTTCGCGCAAAATTAACCGTAACACCGGTACGAAAAACGCACTTAGTTAAGATCCACTTTGAATCTCAAGACCCGACACTTGCCGCCCAAATAGCAAACCAAGTCGGTTACGCGTATATCGAAAACAACCTCGAGTCTAAGATCATTGCCACAGAACAAGCGTCATCTTGGATCAATACACGCTTACAAGAGCTCAAATATCGCCTTGAGACATCACAAAGGGCACTGCTCGACTTCATCGAACAGCAAGAATTAATTGACGATAGAGGCATTGAAGCGCTCACCAGTTCCGAGCTAACTAATTTGACGGTTCGCCTGGCGAGCGCAACGGATAAACGCATTGAAGTGCAGTCGATTTTTAACGCGTTACACGCCAACAAAAATGCCGATTTATCCACATTAGCGTCCATCTCTGCAATATCTAACCACCCACAAATTCGAGACGTGCGAATGGCGGAGATAACCGCGGAAAAGAACGTCAGTGAACTATCTAAACGCTATGGCCCAAAACACGACAAAATGATCCAAGCAAAAGCTCGGCTCGCTTCCATTCAAAAGCGAGGGGATCAAGTCGTCAAAAAACTCATTCAAGGGATCGAAAGTGAGTACGCCAGTGTTAAAAATCAGGAGAAAATGATTAAACGAGAGCTTGATTCAAAAAAGGAAGAGTTTCAATCTCTTGGCGTCATCAAGCGTGAGTATGACGCGCTAAAGCGCGAAGTCGACACCAATGAGCAATTATATGATCTATTCTTAACTCGCCAAAAAGAGACGTCTGCAACCAGTGATTTTAGTGCTTCCACCGCTCGATTTAGCGATCACGCGCTAGTACCCGAGTTTCCACGTAAGCCCAATAAGAAGTTCATCGTCATCGCCGCCGGGGTCGCCAGTGTGTTGCTTGCGATCGCCTCGATTATTCTGTTAGACACGTTTGATAACACCATTGAGTCACGAGAAGAGCTCGAAACCAAACTCGACCTAACCCCGTTAGGAGCCATCCCGAAAATCAAAGATAAACGCTATAAACGCTCCCCTATCGATTATCGGTTCTATCTGCAGGGTAAAAACAACATCTATAGCGAATGCATTGACTCACTTCGAACCACGCTAATGCTTTCGCAGCTAAATCGTAACCAGAAAATCATTGCTGTGACTTCTTCAACGCCTGGCGAGGGGAAAACCACCACCGCGATAAATTTAGCGCTGGCGTTTTCTAAAATAGAAAAAGTGCTGTTGATCGATTGCGACCTACGTCGAGCATCGGTGGCGCCACGTTTTCATCTACCAGAAAGCCAAGCCGGATTAACAAACTTATTGCTTAATAATGAATTAATCGCCGATTGCACCTATTCCGTCGACGATACCAACCTAGATGTTCTGACTGCTGGCTTACGCTCGCCGAACCCACAAGAACTGCTAAGTTCAGAACAATTCGACCAGTTAATGACTCGATTAGAGCAAGAGTACGACCGGATTATTATCGACACCCCACCCTGCTTAGCCGTCAACGATGCGCTCATTATCGGCAAACGAGCGGGATCGCTACTTATGATCATGAGAGCCAGCAAGACAACCCTATCTCAGTACCGACAAGCCACCAGCAATATTGGTCAACATCAGATCAAGATAGAAGGGGTGGTCTTAAACCAAGCGCCGACCACCAAGCGAAAAACGTCTAACGAATACGCTTATTACTCATATTCTTACAAGTAATGGAATACGTACATGTCTGTAAAAAAAATTAAAGTTCTGTCCATTTTTGGTACTAGGCCTGAAGCAATAAAAATGGCTCCCTTAGTCAAAACACTCGATAAACTCGACAACTTCGAATCGATGGTTTGCGTGACCGCACAGCATCGAGAAATGCTCGATCAGGTTCTCGAATTATTTGAGATCACGCCAGATTATGACCTCAACATCATGCAACCGGGTCAGTCGCTCTATCAAGTCTCGAGCGCAATCCTACTTGGCCTTGAGCAGGTATTAACCCAAAGCCAACCCGATCTGGTCTTAGTCCACGGGGACACCGCAACCACAATGACCGCGAGTCTCGCTGCCTATTATCAAAAAATCCCCATTGGCCATGTTGAGGCAGGCTTGCGTACTGGCAATCTTTATTCTCCTTGGCCAGAGGAAGGAAACCGAAAACTAACCGGCGCACTCACCAAACTTCACTTTGCGCCGACCAAAACCTCTTTTAATAATTTAGTGGCAGAGAAAGTCTCTGCAAACCGCATTGCAATAACCGGGAACACCGTTATCGATGCCCTATTGATGGCAAAAACTAAAATCCAAAGCGATGCTTCATTGGCGCAAAAGCTCAAAGCGGCGTTGCCTCAACTCGACGAGCAGAAAAAACTGATATTAGTCACCGGCCACCGCCGTGAGAACTTTGGTCGTGGTTTTGAAAACATCTGCGATGCGCTATTAAAACTGGCCAAGGAAAACTCTGACTGCCAAATCATTTACCCCGTGCACCTCAACCCGAACGTAAAAGGGCCAGTAACCGATAAGTTAAGTGGTTTGAGTAACCTTCATTTGATACCCCCCCAAGAATACTTACCGTTTGTTTACCTGATGGACAAAGCTTATCTCATCCTAACGGATTCAGGCGGCGTTCAAGAAGAGGCCCCTTCTCTTGGTAAACCTGTATTGGTGATGCGCGATACCACCGAACGGCCCGAAGCGGTGGATGCAGGCACAGTACGATTAGTCGGCACAGATGTAAACACCATCGTCGAGCAGTCAAACGCACTGTTGAACGACCGTCAGGCCTACTTAGCCATGAGTAAGGCACACAACCCATACGGCGATGGCAAAGCGAGCATGCGAATTGCCGATGCCATCGCGAGCTATTTCTCCCATTAAACAATGTGTTGCAACTGCGCAACCAAACGTCACGTTTTAATATCTAAGGATTTTTATGTCATTTAAAAAAGTATCAGTGATTGGTCTCGGTTACATAGGGTTACCTACCGCCGCGGTATTAGCTTCACGAGGAATTGAAGTGGTCGGCGTCGACGTCAATCAACAGGCTGTTGATACCATCAACCAAGGCAAAGTGCATATCGTCGAACCCGACTTAGATATCGTTGTAAGAAGTGTCGTGAATACTGGCACCCTAAAAGCAACCTTAGTCGCCGAAGAAGCGGATGCATTTATGATTGCTGTGCCTACCCCGTTTAAAGACGGTCACAGCCCAGATCTTAGCTTTATCGAACAAGCTGCAAAAGCCATCGCACCAGTGTTAGCTCGCGGCAACTTGGTGGTACTCGAGTCCACCTCACCGGTTGGCGCCACCGAGAAATTGGCCAACTGGCTCAAGGCGCTACGTCCCGATCTTAGTTTTCCACAAGACAAGGGAAATCAAGCCGATATCCAAGTCGCCCACTGCCCAGAGCGTGTTTTGCCTGGTTATGTATTGCAGGAATTGGTATCCAATGATCGGGTGATCGGCGGTATGTCTCAAACCTGTGGCGAAAAAGCCGCACAGCTCTATCAAACATTTGTTCGCGGAGAATGCATTCTCACCAATGCTCGTACCGCAGAAATGGCAAAACTAACCGAAAACTCATTTAGAGACGTGAACATTGCTTTTGCCAACGAGCTATCAATGATATGCGATCAACTAAAAATCAATGTGTGGGAGTTGATCAAGCTCTCTAACCGTCACCCAAGGGTAGACATTCTTAACCCGGGGCCAGGCGTTGGCGGTCACTGTATTGCCGTTGACCCTTGGTTTATCGTCGACAGTTGCCCACAGCACGCCAACCTCATTAAACAAGCGCGCTTAACCAACGATGGCAAACCCGATTACGTCATTGAGCAAGTGGTCAATGCCGCAGATCAGTTCAAAACTCCGGTCATCGCCTGTCTTGGCCTCTCTTTTAAAGCGGACATTGACGATCTTCGTGAAAGCCCTGCGCTACACATCGTCGAACAACTTGCTCAAAAACAAATAGGTCAAATCATCGCTGTCGAACCTAACATCAGCGCCATCCCCGAGACATTGGTACAGGCGGGCGTTGAACACTGCGACGTCCAGCGAGCGTTCGAACTGGCCAATATCATTGTTGTATTGGTCGACCACAAAGAGTTCCGACTGCTGGATAAGTCCCAGTTTAAAGCCAAAGTGACTATTGATACTCGCGGGCTAATTTAGCCGTCATGGGTTTCGCTATAGCGATAATAGTGCCAAGAGAAGCTGCGCCGAAAGTAGAAGCGAAACCCACTCACTACTCACTACTCAACCGTTGCTCACGGTGGAACCTATTGTAATGAAACGACAACTACGACTGATCGTTTTGCGCGCCAGAGTCTGGTGGCTAAGACGAATTATCGGAATGAAAATCGACCGCACGGTATTGCTTTCATCAAAGTGCAAGCTCGATACCACTAACCCATCTGGGATCAACATTGGCGCCGAGTCCTATGTGGCCTTTGGCGCATCAATACTCAGCCACGACTTTGTACGCGGCCTACATTGTAATACTTACATTGGAAAGCGATGTTTTATCGGCGCGAATTCTCTGGTTATGCCGGGGATCACCGTGGGGGATCAAGCGATCGTCGCAGCAGGAAGCGTAGTAACAAAAGACGTTCCTAGCCGTTGCATTGTCGC
>Ga0070724_10000255_pt1 | contig 43023 bp, 46 predicted proteins | sample tdDd001_FD_67278 | JGI IMG/M metagenome (GOLD analysis project Ga0070724, IMG submission 67278) | Marine sediment microbial communities from the Atlantic coast under amendment with organic carbon and nitrate - tdDd00.1 | ecosystem: Environmental > Aquatic > Marine > Coastal > Sediment | place... | reverse complement strand
CAGCGCGACAGCTGCGGTTGCCTCCCTGCCGGCGTTGGCCATTCAAAAAGCCGATCCTGGACTCTATGACCTTCTTCAGCAGGGCATTCTGCAGGGCAAGATGGACTTCGAATTCGCCGAATCGTCCTGTCAGGAAATGGCGAATCTGATGATGGGCGATTCCACCGATTATCCATGGGAAAAGTTCAAGATGAACGCCAAGGTGGCGGACTGGTCCTGGAATATTGGGGCTACTGGTGGTGATGCCGTGGCAGCAAAAGAGAACGTGGATGGCTCTAACCACGGCGATGCGGGCTCAGAATGGGTCTGCAACAGCAAAAAAGGTGGAGCCGGACAGCCGCCAATCCGTGCCTTAAGAGACGTTGTGATGGTGGGCTACAACGTCCTGTTTGATCGCAACGACAGCTGTGACTCGGCGTCTGTGTCCGTTGCAGACGGGCAGGGCAACGCGCTTTGGGAATACTGGAACGGTCCGATTCAGGCCGCCGATTGGGCAGTATCCGTGGTCGGTGATTCTGAAATCCGAACCTGCGATAACTGTAAAAAAATCACTTCCCGCCCTGGCAAAGGTCTAGCCTACCGTCATCGTGACATGGAACAGGATCTTTACGATGACCTCGAAGACTTGGTGGACGGAACTACGGCTCTCAGTTGGCAAAACCTGAATCGGGTTTCCGCGCCTCCTGGGGTCCGTGTGACCGATCTTGTCATCAAAGCCATCCGAAAGCGTAATCCAACCGCTCAGCAAGAGATGCTGCGCAAATTGTCGAGCGAAATTGCGTATACACGTCTTGTTGAGCAGGGTCGCTTCCTAACTCAAATGCTCCGTTCGGGCGTTAAAGAGCCGAACGTTGCCAACATGGATACCGCGATCGCCATTATTGATAACGCGATTGATCACCTGAACGTTGAGTTGGCCCAACTCGACCAGGAAATTGAGACCCGTGAGGCGGTAGCAGAGAGAACAATTGGCCATTTGCTGGGCACCGAAGAGCGGATCTACCAAAACACAAACCTACCGTCAGGCAACAAACCGTCCGGCCTGAACAGTTTTGGAGTTCAGTGATGCAAAAAACCCGGAAGATCCTGATGGTTTCTATGGGCGGCATCGCTGCCCTGATGATCATCGGCATGGTTGTCGCGGCTTTGACGGATACTTCGGCAGAGGAGGTCAAATCCCTCGACTTAATAGCCGAATTGACCTGGTACAGAGTCGCCTTTTTTGTCGCCATAGTGGCCGCTTGGCCAGCGATTTCTCGCTACGCCACTCGTTTGCCGGATCGCGGCGAAACGTCGAACGAAAAGTGGCTTGCGCTGGAAAAAAAGCATGCCGCGGACTTTAAGTTCATGCGATCGCAGTGGTGGAAAATTGCTCTGTTGCTGGCGTTTGTCGAGATCGTACTTATCCAACAGTTCGGCATAGGGAGATAGCCGGAATGGTCGCCAATACCTACCTCGAAATTTACACAATGATGTTTGGGTGGAATATGTACGAGGCCATTTGGGATGTCCTCGTCGGAACCGGGGTGGCTCTGATTCCTTTCATTGTTGCTGTCGTGAGTACATTTAAGGAAAACTATTCCGCCGGCAATGCCAGTGAGACGATCAAGAGCATGGAAACAACGCTGCTCGGAATGATCCTGGTGCTCATGTTGTGCGTCATTCCCTATAAAAGCATGTCCACGACGCTTTCTGGCGTTCGCTACGAGGTGACGGTTCAGGATTGTGGAACGGCCTCGAACACCAATACACCCTCCAGCACTGCGTCAGGGACCGGAGACAATACCCAAACGGGCTTTGATTCTGCTATGAGTGATCTCCAGACGTGGCAGGTTCACAAACCGGTTGCCTGGACGCTGGTCGAAACCGTTTCAACGGCCATTACGCACACTTCCATCAAATCCATGACCTGCGTGAACAACTACGAGTTCATGTTGATGCGCATATCCAATATCACCATCCAGGATGAAACCCTACGTAAGGACATCCAGAACTTCTACGAAGCCTGCTATAAGCCGGCCGTGAACAAGTACAAGGCCAATCCGCCGGTCGATCCGGTGACAGGCAATCCCATGGTTTTGACCAACGTTGAACCCTGGGAGGATATTGATTGGATGGGCAGTCGCATTCTGTTGGGCTACGCCGATGCCTATTACCGGGACAAAGAGCTATACGTTGCGAACTATGAGAACAAGGGATTCTCCCGACAACCTACATGGCGAGATTCTGACGCAGCCCATCAAACCGGTGTCTATCCATATTGCGAAGAAGTCTGGCTTGGCGAGAGAAATGCTGCGGGATGGTTCAACAATGGCGGCGATGGGTTGCGAGAGAGGATTCTTGACGACATTCCTGACGATGAAGTCGGGGACATTGTTGATGACTGGAAGACTTGGGGTGCTGGCGTTTTCAGCAAACAGACCGAGCCGGACCAGGTCAAAGAAGACATGATCCTGAAGCTGATTCTTGAAAATAACCACAGTGATCTGTCAGCAGCTACTCAGCTGGACATGAGCAATAACTTTGACGCGAATAAAGGCTTCTGGTCCCAGATGTGGGATAACGCGACTCAGCTGGGCAACGTTCTGACGTCAGCCAACGAATTTCTGCAGGCCAACGCTATACAGCAGATGTTCAAAGTGGCCGGGCCCATGTTGTTGGTTATGTTCCAGATGATCGTGGTCATCGCGGCTCCTTTCGTAATGATTTTTGGAAGCTATGGCTTCAGCTCCTTTTTCGCATTGGCGGTTACTTGGTTCAGCCTGGAATTTATCAACGCCATCTGGGCAGCAGCTTACTGGTTCGATAACCGGATCCTACAGATCTATGCCACCAATGCAGGCTGGTTTGATGAGATGACCAACAGCCTTCTGATCCGGATTGTCAGCATGAGCTCCATCTTTATTCTGCCAATGATCTGGCTGTCCATCATGGCTATGGCCGGAAGTTCAATGCTTCGAGGCATGGGTGGTGGCGGTGTAGGCGGTGGTATGGCTGCCGGAAGCTCGGCCTTTGCTGGCGGCATGGCTGGGACTATGCGTAATACTCGCGGGCTATTACCACGTGGAGGCTCAGGCAGCGGGCGCGGTAGAAAATAGCCTGACAAGACGGTTAAACATCCTCCAAGACGCGATTCGTAAATTGACGAATCGACCTCTCCCCGGGCCGCTGGCATGGCGACCCGGGAATACAGCCGGATCAGAGCTTAACTGCACCTTCAGGCTGTCCAACTGATGGGGTCCACCTCAATACTCCGAGTGATTCGGGTTCAGTTGATTCGACCGGTTGTTGAGCCTGGCACGATACGCTGCGCTTGTTGGATTGAGCGCGATACTGCGCTGGTCATTGGGTGTGAGTTTAGATTTGCATTTAGGCATACTGTTTCCTCGCGTGTTTTTGGGTGGCGTGAACAGATTGGAATGCCGGCGCCCACAGCGCTACTTAAACAAGCTTAAATCCGGCTTAGATTTTCTTAAATGCTGATAAAACAGAAGGTTAGAATGCGTAGATTTTTCGGGGATTTATTCAGAGATTCAGCCTACGATCACCGGAAAATTCTCAACAGCGAGGACCTGATCAGGACAGCCAAGCAGATGGGGTATACCCAACCTGAGATTGCTAAACTGTGCGGAGTATCCCCACCGATGGTTCATTACTGGGGAAATCCTGACAAGAAAGACAAGCCGACTTTCAAACAGTTTGAGCCACTTATTACGCAATGTGGCCCAGGGCGATTGATTGTTGAATTGGAACCCTTGGCTGCGTCTGCACGCGAGTTGCCCAAATACAAAGTCTTCCTTGCGATGGCCTTCCCTTTTCAAATTCATGCTTCTAAAGCCTAAAACCAGCTCTGCGTCATGGACCAATCGATGGCTGTGGCCTAAAGGGCCATCCAGTGGAGTAAAAGGGCCACTTTGTGGTCGATCCGAATGTTCGCTTTGCGACCAGGTTGGACAACAGGAAACAATTTTCTGAGCCATACTTAAAGGCCCTTACCCTCCGAAGAGGGCCACGCCATGACATTTCCTATCAGCAAAGCTCCCTGGAACAAGGGAAAGCTCGTTGGTCAGAAACTACCGCTCAAACTCAAACAAATATGGGCTATCCGTATTCGGTTGGAGATTGCTAAGAACATCCGAGAGCTGGCGATGTTCAACATGGCAATTGATTGCAAGCTCCGGTCCTGCGATTTGGTAAAGCTCTTGGTTCGAGATATTTCTAGAAACGGAGAGGTTCTGGATCGGGCGCAAGTCACTCAGCAGAAAACCAGTCAACCTGTTCAATTTGAGATAACGAAAAAGACGCGCGAATCGGTCGAAGCGTGGATCGAATTGCGCGGACTCTCAGGTATGGATTATTTGTGGCCGAGTCGGATGAGAAAGTTCGACCACATCACTACCCATCAATATGCCCGTCTCGTCAAAAAATGGATAACCAGCATTGGACTTGATCCTTCAGTCTACGCAACCCATTCGATGAGACGTAGCAAAGCTACATTGATCTACAAGAAGACCAAAAATCTGCGAGCCGTGCAGTTGCTGTTGGGACACACGAACATGTCGAGCACCGTGCGATACCTTGGCGTCGAAGTCGAGGATGCTCTGGAGATAGCTGAGAGTATTGAGATCTAAATGAGTAACTTGGCTCCTTGGTCGCTCGATGTTGCAGACGCTGCCAGCGTCCGGTCGATGATCACCTTCGGGTTTCGATCAGGCTCCTTCAGTCGTAAACAAAAGCGAACATTCGCCGCACCCCCAATTCCAGGCTTTACGCCCCTTAAACGGGTAAGCAATGCCCCATCAAGAACTTGGCAAACGATCAAAAGGGCTGACGGTTCCAGCACGTCGATCGCCAATGACATGCGTGTAGATTTCTGTCGTTCGAATGTCGCTATGCCCAAGAATTTCCTGAACCGTCCTGATATCGCTCCCCGATCTCAATAACTCTGTCGCAAAGGCATGCCGAAAGGTATGAGCCGTCACACGCTTGGTGATTCCCGTGGCCAGAACGGCCTGCCTCAATCGCCGCGAGTACGATGAATGATGAAGATGGTGGCGGCACACATAACCAGCGATGGGATGAACGCATCTTGTTACGGATGGGAACAGGTACTGCCAACCAAAGTCCTTCATGGCCGGTCCATACTTCTTGTGAAGTGAGGCCGGCACTGACGTAAGCCCGAATCCATCGGCCAGATCGGACTCATGTACAGCCCTGACATGGGCGAATTGTCGCTCCATGTTTTCTCTTAGATTGCCTGGAATCAGTGTGTATCGATCTTTTCGTCCCTTACCGTTGAATACGAGCAAACTGCGGCTTTTTAGGTCGATGTCTTTCACGCGAAGCGAAAGAGCTTCGTTGATTCTCAAACCGCATCCATAAAGAAGCGCAGTGATGAGCCAATACTCTGCATCCATGTTTTGAAGAATAGAAGCAACTTCATCGGGACTCAGAACGGTTGGCATGCGTCGAGGCGTTTTCGTCATCTTATACTGTAGGTTTTCAATCTCCCGCTTCAGCACATGCTTGTAGACAAAAATAATCGCGCATAGCGCCTGATTTTGAGTGCCCGGACTGACTCCCCGATTGACGGCGAGGTGATTCAGGAAACGCTCAATTTCGTGATTACCCATGACTTTTGGGTGCTTCTTGTCATTGAAAAGGATGAACTGACGAACCCAGTAAAGATAGGACTTCTCGGTTCGGTAGCTGTACTGCTTTGTCCTAATTTCTGTGCGGACCGATTGTAGAAACGGTGATTTCGACACGCTCGCCCTCCGTGGCTGAATGCTGTATGTACGTACAGTTATAATAAAAAACACCCAAAAACGCCAAAATTCTTGCGGCTTAATTTGCACGGCCCTGCTCGCTTTTCACAATGCATCTCTGTAGGTATCTGTTTCAGCATGGGAAAAATTCGACCCACTGGATTTAACGTGCAAAAACGTGCATAAATATCCCGCGTGCACACTTTTCACAGAACCAAAAGCTCAAAAGCCCCCTGAGATGGAGGGGTAATGATCTGAAAAATCGAGGTTATTCAGGTTGTGAAGCAGTATTGGACTGGGTGATGGTGTTGCGGTTTAATAAGAAAGCAAACTAATAAGCTGTTAGATTTAAAAGAATCAGGAGAGTACGTTGCCAATTGAGCCGTCTGATTATGCCCACAATGAAGCCTGGCTGCTTTTCCAATTGAACGAAGCACCGGTGATGACGGAGGCCGATGGAGATTTCAACGCTATGGCCATCATGGAGGTGGCAACGGGGATGATCTTTGGCATGGAGCTTGTTCAGGTAAGCATGTCTGGTTTGCCGGAATTCCTGTCACGGAAATTGTTGGCCGACGCTGAAGGCCAATCTGGCTCAAGACCCCAAAAATTGTTCATAGCGACTGAGTACCACGCGGATGATCTGGTCAAAGTCGCTGAGGCCATGGGGATTGAAGTTGAGCGAGTCCCGGCCAAAGATCTATCCGGCATAACACAGGAAGCGAGGGAAGGTTTCGCGGCCCATGTTTCAGGCGGTAGGATCCAATAAATCTAACCAAGTGTTCCAGTTCGTTCCGGGCCTGACGGCCCTCCACCGGATGCCCTTTTCGCTGCGCTACAAGGGCACCGCTGAACAACGGCGTTGAGGCTGTAGAAAAAGTCCCAGAATCGCTGCTCCAGACCTGGTAGGATCAGGGCATCGCAGCCCGACAAGGATCCGTCCCATGCCCCGCTTCAAGCACTACAACTACGACCAGGATGCGATGGTCGTGATCAACTACCAGGAACAGCTCCAGCCCGGCACCTTCGAGCACGCGGTGCACTACCTGATCGAGCACAAGCTTGATCTGTCAGTCTTTCATCCGAAGTACCGCAACGAAGACACCGGCCGGCTGGCCTACGATCCGGCCATCCTGCTGAAGATCATCCTGTTCGCCTATTCCAAAGGCATCACCTCGAGCCGCGAGATGCAGTGGTGCTGCGAGACCAATATCATCTTCAAGGCACTGTCTTGCGATACCGTTCCCCACTTCACGACATTGGCCAAGTTTGTCAGCAGCCATTCCGGCGAGATTGAAGAACTGTTCGAGCAGGTGCTGCTGGTGTGTCACGAGCGGGGCTTATTGGGCAACGAACTCTTTGCCATCGACGGCTGCAAGATGTCCTCCAACGCTGCCAAGGAATGGTCGGGTACCTTCAAGGAACTGGGAGAGAAACGAGAGAAGTTGCGACGACTGATCCGTCACCACTTGAAGGAACATTACGAGCGTGACGAGACGGAGACCGAAGCTGAACTGGATCGGGATATTCGCCGTGCAAACACCATCCTCTCGCTGGATGAAGCCATGAACAAAGTGGACCGCTTCCTAAAGACGAACCGCCCAAGGATGGGCCGGGGGAAGCGGAGCAAGGAAGTGAAGAGCAACCTGACTGACAACGAAAGCGCCAAGATGACCACCAGCAAGGGCACGATCCAGGGCTATAACGGTGTGGCCACGGTGGACAGGAAACACCAGGTGATCATCGATGCCCGGTTAGCCGGTTCCGCTTTGCGACAGTTTGTACCCTTTTAGGGCCTCATTGGGGGAAGCTCAGATCGTTTACTGGGAGCTTGCCAATGATAAGTTACCAACTTTATTACCATGATTTTCGAGGGGTTTTGCTCTGGGTCCTTCGAAAGTTACCAACTTTATTTATCTTTATGGTTGATGAATTACTGTAAAATTGAGCTTGGGAAGGCATTTTGTTACCAACTTTATTCCGGTCCTACAGCATGATGGGCCCGAAGCCCTGATCGTTTTAGATTGTTATGCCAGCCAGGCCGTCAGAATACAGGCCGTCAGGCTGGCAAGCGTCAGCCCGGACAGGGAAAGAGTAAGACTCCAGCGGAAGGAGGCATCCACGGCCCGGTACCCGGTCAGCCGCTCCATGATCAGGGCATTGGCGGCAAAGGGTGTCCCGAATGCGGTAATACCCCAACCGGTCACCATAGCGATGCCCAGTCCGATCAGGGCCTCTGCCGGCCACAGGGATCCAAGAACACCGCCAACCAGGGTCCCGACAACAATGGGATTGACGCCGCCAAGACCCGCGAGGAAATAAACCCAGGGCACGCAGGCGGCCAGAATCGGCCAGCTCCAGGCAGGCAGATCGGCGTTACCGCTGATCTGGTCCAGGACCACACCACTGATGACTGAACCGATGAAAGCCGAACCGCCGACAATGGCCAGCTCATTACTGACATTCGCCATGTTCGCCATGGGTGGATTCTGCCGGCGGCTCCAGGCCAGCAGACGCGCTCCCACCACAGCACCCAGGCAGGAGAGGGTTACCGCGTAGGCGTAGCTGAGCTCGAACCGATGGCTGAGTACGAAGACTCCCACACAGATCGCCAGAACCAGGCCACCAAACCTGAGCCAGCTTGCCATCCCGGCCTTGTCTGACGGGGCAACTTCTTCCTGGCCGGTTTCCGGGTCCCGCCAGAACAGGCCCATCAGGATCAGTACGACCGAAAAAGGAATGGCCAGCGACAGCAGCTCGATACTGCCAAGGTCTGGCAACAGGGTGAGCGTGAGCACCACCGAAATCGAAAGCGGTGAGAAAGTCGGCGATACCCCGAACCCCCGGAGTACGGCCCGGGTGGCGTTGCGGGTAGCAGCCGAGTCGCCCCCGCGGCGGATACGCTCGCCCACCAGGCTGCCGACGACCGCCACCGAGCCAAAATTCAGCGGAATGGACACCAGGGAGGTGCCAAAGGCCAAGCTCAGGTAACGTGTCAGCGGCTTGCCGCCGAAGAGGCTGGCTGAAATCCGTTGCAGATCCCCGGAACGACCCAGCACGTTGGACAGTAGCATCACCGCCAGCACCAGTCCCGCCAGGCGGGTCATATTGTTCGCGGCATCCACAATCAGGCGCGGGTCCCGGCCCAGCGCGAACACCAGGGCCAGGACGGCAACAGAAAACACCACCCTCGGCACCCGACGCATGTCCTGCCAGCCCAGCAGCACCGCCAGGCCCACGGCGACCGCACCCACAAGCGCCATGCCCGGCAACAATGAAAGCACCGCGGCAAGCAGGGCGAGATAGGCGAGAATGGAACGGAACGACTGCAAGAGCATGCTTCCTCTATAAGGCAGGTCAAAATATCATGTCTAAACCAATGAACCTGCTCTTCAATATTAAACTGAATCAGTAACTTTGCTTCTTAATATACTACCTGAATCCGTGATTTGAACTGGCGAAAACCACCTTAAAAGCCTGCACTAACAGGCCGTTGAACGATATAATAGCCTCTGACATCCATTCGCCCAGTCAGTGCTTTTGGCCCATGCGCACTTTCACCCTCCAGCAATCCCGAACCGAAGTCTACACATCCCACGGCGGGCTGGCCCTGGTGGGCCACTGCCTGAACCGGCATACATCGCTGGTCAAAACCGCCCGCACCGTGGTCAAGCGCCACGGTATTCCGAACATCGACCTGATCCGGACCTATCTCGGGCTGGTCACGCAGGGCAAGAGTGACTTCGAGGCAGCCGAATCCGTACGAAGGGACCCGTTCTTCAAATCCGCCATGGGCATCAGGCAGTCGCCGTCTTCAGCCCGCTTGCGGCCGGCAGCGGTTTGATGAAGATGCCCAGGCCCGGAAAGCCTGGACACTGGACCGCGACGGCAAGATGGAAGCGGTACTGTCAGAAGAACTTCCGGACGAACCCGGATTGCGTCGGATCGTCAAGGTGACTGTGCGCACCAGCGATGCCAGTGGCCAGCTGTATCTGGAGCCGGATGTTAGCATCGAAGGCTGGATCACGTCCTTGCCGGCCGACATGGCCAGCGAACAGCAGGTCATGGCGCTGTACAGCGATCACGCCCCCAGTGAACAGTTCCACAGTGAATTCAAGACCGACCTGGATCTGGAGCGCCTGCCTTCGGGCAAGTTCCACACCAATAACCTGGTCATGGCCTTCGCCACACTGGGATACAACCTGCTGCGCTGGATGGGCCTGAGACTCACCGGCCCGGATGCGCCGATGCGCCACCCGGCCAAACGCCGTCGCCTGAGGACGGTTATGCAGGAACTCATCTGCATGGCCTGCCGCCTGGTGCACAGCGGCCCGCAATGGCTGCTGCGATTCGGCCGGCACTGTCCGGGCTTTGCCGTTTACCGTGACCTCTATGAAGGCCTTACCGCCTCCGGATAAGCCGGTTCCATAACGGCCGTCACCCTCAAATCACCCGGAAAAATCATGCCGGGGCAATCGGCTATTGTCTGAACATCACATCATGGTCACACAATGATCAATCCCGGGCAGCTGACCGAACCTGTCCTGGGCATTTCCGCCATCAACAACCCGGCTTTGGCCAGATTCCGGGGAAAACTGGCCTGAGTCCTGTCCGGGTGGGTATATTGGGGGGTAGAGTCACTGATTCAGGTGCTGGTCTTCCGACTCATCCACACGGCGAGTCTGGCCACAAAGCTCATCCACCTCTTTCGACAGACGGGCTTCTTCCTCCCGCATGCGGTCATAGCTCATGGCCTTGTGTTTTCTGGTGTTGGCTCGAACCTTGGCGCCATCAATCGCCAGCGTACCAAGCGTGGCCAGCTCCGCCACCCGGGCGATGTGGACCACCTGAGCAAACACAGCCCTGAACGCCCCAGATGTTGCTTGCAGAAATCGCAGATCGTGCGGTGTCTGGGAAAATTACCGGCCGCCAGAACCCGAAAGGCGACATCTTCTTCCAGCTTCCGGGCGATCTTCCGTGATGAAAACACGCCGGTCGCGTACGCATAGATCAACACCCTCAACATCATCCGCGGATCGAAAGGCGAGTTACGCTGACCGCTTCCTTCATAATGGCCGTATGAACCGGAATCATCCCTGACTGGACTGAAGTGAATAACCATGTCTCGCGGCCCCTATAAGAACAGCAGAGTATACAATCGCTCGCCGGACGAGAGAATCTCACAGTGGGTTCTCAAAAACCTATACCATTTCGATGAAATTGAAATGGCCAGTATCTGTTTCCTGAATAATACTGAACCCGTTAGATACTTTGACTGATTTCATGAATATTTAAGGGTATGAACGATACAAAGAATCATAGTCATTACACGCCCTCATCACCACAGAGTTCTTTGGTGTTTGGTCATCGCGTAATAGAAGCAAGAGAATAAAATTTCAAATTAAGCACATGATACAACTAGAACAAAACGATAATGGTAACCCGGCGCGCCGGGTATTTTTCGGGGGAGTGAAATAATGGGCAACGAAAGTCGACAGCTCGAAGGCGCCGTGCTGGGCTTGGTGTATTTCCTAGCCGCATTGATACCAGTTTCTGTCGTGATATACACGGCTCGATTGCTACCCGAGTTTGGACTGGTGATCTACAAGGAACAGTTTCTGGTCTTCGTTCTGACTTTGTGTCTGGTGCTAACGTTTCTACGAAAATCGGCGTTCAAGTCCAGTTCATCTCAGACACATGTGCCCTGGTATGACTGGATTCTTGTCCTGCTCGCGCTGGGTGCAGGCGGATATGTATCGTTCACCTATCACAAGATGGTGGCCACCATGGGCCTTGTCTCAGACGATAAGGTGCTGGTTAGCGTTATCGGGTTGGTGCTTCTGCTGGAAGCAACGCGCCGCCTCGTAGGGTGGACCATGGTGTGTGTCGGGTTGATGGCTTTGGCTTATGCGCAGTTTGGGCACTTGCTATCCGGTATGTTCGAAACTCGCCAAATCAATTGGAGCAGGATGGTAACCTACAACTTCCTCGGCGTAGGTGCGGTGCTTGGAACACCTCTCTATGTAGCAGCGACGATCGTCACCGCCTTCGTTCTGTTTGGTCAGATGCTGTTTCTGACGGGCGGTGGAGACGCCATTTCCAATTTTTCTTTTGCCCTGATGGGAAAACGGCGGGGTGGGCCGGCCAAGGTCGCAGTTTTTTCAAGTGCGCTTTTCGGCTCTTTGTCTGGAAGTGCCTCGGCAAACGTGGCCACAACTGGCATGCTCACTATCCCGATGATGAAAAGGGTGGGCTACTCTGACGCCAAGTCTGGTGCCATAGAAGCAGTGGCTTCAACGGGCGGTTTAGTGCTGCCGCCGGTGATGGCCGCCACAGGCTTTCTGATGGCAGAGTTTCTGGGCATCCCTTACGCCAGCATTGCCCTGGCCGCGGCAATTCCGGCCCTGCTGTTCTATTTTTGCGTCTATTTGCAGGTTGATCTGGAGGCAGCAAAGGGCAATATCCTTCCCTATGATGCGAGTCAATTGCCAGACATGAAAACCGCTGGGCGACAGGTGATTCCGGTGGCTTTAGCGTTTGGAGTACTACTTTATGCGCTTTTTGTCCTAACCCAGAGCCCCGAAAACTCAGCCTTTGCGGCCACACTGGCGACCGTGGTATTGAGCGCGCTCTTTCCCGCCATGCGGCAGAATTGGAAAAACTACCTGAAAGTGCTGGCCAGTGCCGGTGAGGCGGTCGTGTTTATTGCCATTATGTGCGCGATGGCTGGACTTGTAGTGGGTGTACTCGGTTTGACCGGCCTCGGTTCATCTCTATCACAGAACCTACTGCAATTGGCCGGAGGCAGTGTTTGGCTGCTACTCATCTTTGCGGCCATTGGCTGTATTGTGTTGGGTATGGGTGTACCAGTGACGGCTACCTACATCATTTTGATTATCCTTGTCGGTCCGGCCTTAGTGACTGCGGGTATCAGCGAATTGTCGGCGCATATGTTTATCTTTTACTTTGGCACCCTTTCTTTTCTGACGCCGCCAGTATGTCTAGCTGTGTTTGTTGCAGCATCGATCGCCGAATCGAATCCTTGGAAAACCGCCCTTTATGCGCTTCGCTTCGCGGCAATGGCCTATATGATTCCGTTTGTATTTGTATTCAACGATGCATTTCTGATGCAAGGAACTGCGATGGAGGTGGTAATGGCTGTGTTTTCCGGTATCGCCGCCGTGGTTTTCCTATCTGCTGGTTTAGTGGGCTACTTCTTCGGTCCAGTTCATCCAGTTGAGCGTTGGCTGGCGTTAGCAATGGGCATTGGAATTTTCATTGTGGCTTCCGTCATGCCGTTGAGCTTTGCAGGTGCTTGGTTACTGCTGGGGCTCTGGTTGCTTTCCCGTCGCCAGCGCAACCATAGTAGGCTTAGGCAACAGCAAAGCCTAAATGTGACGCTATAAGGAAGGCGGCACTTTTTAAAACTGAATGGACTCCTTTTGACCACACTTTAAATAACAACAACGTTTCGGAGGACGAAACCATGCCCAAGATTAAATCGAGCTTTGTAAAAAACATACTGGTAGGCCTCGCCCTGACCAGTACCGCAGCTACAGCCAACGCACAATTTCTCGTCATGGGTGGCAACCCTGCCGGCAGCCTGTTTTACACCCAGGCTCAGGCCTTAGCGACAACGATCAGCAATCACACTGGTTACCGTATAGACGTGTTGCCGCAGTCGGGTAGCGTGTTCTTTCCTATGTTCCAGACCCAGGAAGCTGATATTGGTATCGCGAGTCCGGTGGAGGCCAAGCTGGCCTACGATGCGGAAGGACCGTTTGATGGCGCCAACGGCGGCGATGGCTATTCCATGAGGACGTTAATGCTTGGGTCAGTCAATCGCTTGTCTCTGGTAACCCGTGAAGACGATGACATTAACAGCATCGAAGAATTGCGTGACCGTCGCGTGGTGGCTAACTATGGCGCTTTTGCAGGTTCAACCAAGACGGCCCTGGCGGCATTGGCGAGTGCCGGGCTGACAGAAGACGATGTGGATGTAGTGCCGGTGTCAAGCTACCCCGAGGGCGTACGCGCTGTGATTGAAGGTCGCGCGGACGCGGCTGTTGGATCCGTTGGCAGTGGAATTCTCCAGGAGCTAGACGCTGCACACGGTGCGCGCCTGCTTCCAATTCATACTGATAAGGCGGCCGTCAAGCGGTTGCAGGAAGTCGGCCCGGCTTTTGTACCACTGGAAGTAGATGCTGGTCCGGTCGGCATTGCCGAACGGACCCCAGTGCTGAGCTATCAGACGACGCTATACACGCGGCCAGATCTCGATGAGCAGGTCATACAGAACATTATGGAAGCACTTTGGAACAATGCGGATGAACTGCCGGCTATCACCCGCACATTGTCCACGTGGCAGCCTGATAACTATGCGAATACAGACGTAGTGATTCCATTCCATCCGGCAGCCATCGAATTCTACAAAGAAAAGGGGGTCTGGACAGATGAGCTACAGGCACGGCAGGACGAATTGCTGAATCACTGACGGGATACTTCCCTCACATAAGCCGCTCGGATACCCCTATGAGCGGTTAAATTCAGCATTAATATCATGAAACGAACAAAAGTTCTTATATTTAAACTGGAGAAGCAACTATGACGAACATCATAGCCAAATCAGGGGGCCTCAGCTGGCCATCCGATAAGGTCAGCACGGTACCCTATGGCCTGTATACCGACCAGCACCAGTACCTGCTGGAGCATGAAAAAGTATTCAAAGGGCCCACATGGAATTACCTGTGCCTTGACGCGGAATTGCCCGAGAATGGCACCTATAAGGTCAGTCGTATAGGTGAAACACCGATTGTGGTGACACGGGACCCGGAAGGCAATCTTCATGCATTTGTAAACCGTTGCGCTCACCGCGGTGCGCTACTTTGCCTGAAGCCTGAAGGTAAGGCCGAGGAAATCACCTGTGTGTACCATGCGTGGAGCTACAGCTTGAAGGGCGAACTTAAAAGCGTAGCCTTCCAGCGCGGTTTGAAGCGACAGGGTGGTATGCCAAAGGAGTTCGACAAGAGTCAGCACAACTTGCGTCGCTTGCGCGTGGTCGAATTTTCAGGCTTGATCTTCGGATCCTTTTCTGAAGACGCACCAGACATTGAAGATTACTTGGGACCAGAGATTGCTCAGCGCATCCGCCGGGTGTTGAACCGCCCGATCCGAATTCTCGGTCAGAATGTCCAGGTGCTGAACAACAACTGGAAGTTGTACATTGAAAACGCCAAAGATAGCTACCACGCCAGTATCTTGCATACTTTCTTCACGACGTTCGAAATTAACCGGCTGAACCAGAAAGGCGGCATTGTGGTAGACGAATCAGGAGGCAACCACGTGTCTTACTCCAAGATTGATTCGACTCTGTCCAATGAAGATTACACCAAGCAGAACGTGCGCTCTAGCAAGGATGACTACCGATTAGCGGATCCGAGTCTGCTGGATAGTGTCGACGAATACGGGGACGGTGTGACTCTGCAGATTCTGACCGTGTTTCCGGGGTTGGTGCTGCAGCAGATCCAGAATGCCATTGCCGTGCGCCAAATTGTACCGACGGGGGTAAAGGCGACAGAACTTGGCTGGACCTACATCGGTTTTGAGGACGATGACGAAGCTATGGTCGAACGACGCCTCAAACAGGCAAACCTGGCGGGACCGGCGGGCTTTATCTCTATGGAAGACGGTGCAGTAGGCAATTTCGTCCAGCGGGCCATCGAGGGCACTAGCGAAGACGAAAGCGTGGTGTTGATGGGTGGCGAGACCGCCGAAAGTCAGCCTTTTCGGGTAACTGAAACATCCGTTCGCGGTTTCTGGAAGAAGTATCGCACATTGATTGAAGGCAAGGTGCCAAACGCCTGAAACTAGGAGGAGATTTTTGATGAATCAGACACAACGTGAACGCATCGAGGCCTTATATGCAGACTACGCGGCGGCCATAGACGAGGGCCGGCTCGAGGAGTGGCCGGCATTTTTTAAAGAGCATTGCCTATATCGCATTACTAACCGACGGGACTTCGATCGAGGTCTCAAGCACGGCGCCATGTGGGCAAACTCTCTCGGTATGCTTAAAGATAGAATCTCGGCCCTGCGTGAGGCGAACATTTACGAAGACCATACCTATAGGCATATCACCAGTGCGTTTCGGGTATTGGAAAGCAATGAGCAGGAAGCTTGGGTAAATGCCAATTTTTTGGTTATCCGAACTATGCAGAACGGGGACATGTCTCTGTTTGCGGCCGGCACCTATCAGGACCATATCGTATTTGAAGGTAACGATACATGTCTGGCTGAACGCATTGTGATTTGTGATAGCCAAAAGCTCGACACGCTGCTAGCGATCCCGCTTTGATCTGGAGGTAAACCGTGAGCACGGAGAGATCAAAGAGTAAGCCCCGGATTGCACTACCATTGGGAGACCCGGCGGGAATCGGTCCGGAAATCGTCTTAAAAGTCCTGGCAGACGTCGAAATGCGCCAGTTGGTAGACTTTCATGTGGTCGGCGAGGCGGCGGCACTGAAACCGCATATCAAGGCTGCCGGAATCAACGTCGATATCAGCGAGGACGCCATCACGATCGCTGGCTTCCCCCCGGTACAGCTTCATACAGTGAGTCAGCTGGGCATTGGCAAATGGAGCCTGGGCGAGATCAGTGCTTTAACAGGCCGAGCCTGTTATGAGTATGCTCGAGCTGCCATCCGGCTGGCCATCGAGGGTTCTGTTGACGCTGTGGTAGCAGCACCTCATACGGAAGTGTCGGTGCATGAGGCGGGAATCAATTTTAGTGGTTACCCCGGCCAGGTAGCTTTGGAAACAGGCACACCATTGAATCAGACGTTTCTGATGCTGATGTCCCCTGTATACAGGGTAGTGCATGTCACCCTCCACGAGTCTTTGTCATCGGCTTTGGGGCGGCTGACTGAGGATCGAATTCTAAACGCACTAGTAGCCACTCGGGAAGCCTTGACAGGTTTGGGGATACCAGAAGGACGTATTGCGGTATGCGGAATAAATCCACACGCCGGTGAAAACGGGGCCATGGGTTTCGAAGATCAGGTTGTCGTCGAGCCTGCTGTGGTCCGAGCAAAGGCCCTGGGCGTGAATGCCTTCGGCCCTTACTCGGCTGACGCGCTCTTCGCTGACCGAGAATACGACGCATATCTTGCCATGTACCACGATCAAGGGCATATCCCTGTCAAGGCCGTATCTCCACGCCAGGCCAGTGCCATCACCATTGGCACCCCTCTCCTGTTCGGCTCCGTTGCTCATGGCAGCGCTTTGGATATTGCCGGCATTGGCAAAGCCAACCCGGAGGCGCTAAAACAGGCCATACGCAACCTAACTCCATAGGTGCGTAGAGAAAACTCGACCTTGAGCCCTGAAGAGTAACTGCGTAGATTTATGCATCAGGATAAGATAATGGTCTGGACGGATTTTCTCGTAGTACTGCCCTGGATCGCACTTGTCTTTGCCGCCTCCGGCGCAGTTAAAGGCATTTCCGGTTTCGGCATGCCCTATGTGGCCATGCCGGGCATGATCATCGGACTTCAGGTGCCGGTGACCCAGGCCATGGGCTGGGTTCTTGTATCCGGCTTCGCCACTAATATCGTGCAGTTGATTCAGCATCGGCGGGAATGGCCGGTATTGGGTCGGCTCTGGCCTCTGCTCGTCTCATTATTGGTAACCATGGCAATTTCGGTCCAGTTTCTATCCTACTTGGACGGCGATGCCTTGTTAATGCTGGTGGGTGGCATGACGATGATCGCCATACTGTCGCAATGGTGGGGAAAATGGACCACTTCACCCGGTCGATTCGAGAAGCCAGTTTTGGTGGCCAGCGGGTTCTTCTCTGGGCTGTTCGGGGGGATGACCTCATTCTATGGATTTCCTTCTCTTCAGGTACTACTGGCGTCAGGGATTCAACGCGAGACGTTTGTGTTCATGGCCAGCCTAATCTTACTGAGTGGGGGGCTGGTCCTGGGCTCCGGCCTAGGAATGCAAGGGTTGATGAATCAGATAGATTTGTTGATATCCTTGCTAATGCTAATTCCTGCGGTGGGTGGCTTGTACTTAGGGCAATTCATCCAGCGCAGGCTCAGCCCTCGCGGATTCAATGCTGTGCTGACGGTGACCATTTTAGGGATGGGGTTTAGTATGTTTTTGCGCGGGCTTTCAGCGCTTTAGGCGACTGCCAACCATCACAAGCCTTGGTGGGTACGACGGGCCGCACATATGGGCCTTCGACGGCATACCATCAAAGATATTTCGAAGTTATTCATTAAGAGGAGAAATTAGCCATGACTTGGACAACCGTCTGTAAGACCGACCAAATAGAGGAAGATATCCCTTATTCCGCAAAGCTCGAAAGCAAGGAGATTGGCATTTACCTCCTGAACGGCGAATATTACGCGCTAGAGGATGTATGCCCACATGCCTACGCTTTACTTTCTGAAGGCTTTGTAGAAGATGGGCAAGTGGAATGCCCGCTCCATGAAGCACTTTTTGACATAAAAACCGGTAAATGCCTGCGAGGGCCGGCTGAGCGGGATATCAAAGTGCTTCCTCTGCGTATCACCGATGGTGAAATTCAACTGAACACAGCTGAAGTGAATGAGCTATAAGCACTCGACAGTGCCGTTATCCAAAAGCTTGGAATGCAGGAACGATCGACCTTCCACTTACTCAGTCGAGACAAGACTTAGTCACTGCCTAAGCCGACGAACCCTATGAGGTAAAACCAAAGCGGTGGGAGCACTGTATTTGGAGGCTTCTAAACGGTAGAAAGCGGATCAGGTGCTGAACAGGACCTGCTTTATGTCTTCAGAGGCAGGTGATCTTGTACCTCGAGGCTTTAAAATTCAATAAAGAGGCGGAATCATGACTAACGCAGGTATTGAACACATCGTTGTGGTCGGCGGGGGCCAGGCGGCGGGCGTCGCATGCCAGACACTACGAGCGGAAGGTTTTCAAGGTACCCTCAGCGTAGTGGCCAACGAGCCTTATGACTTCTACGAACGTCCACCGTTGTCCAAAGCCGCTTTGACCGATGCCGATTCAAGTCTGCCTCAAATTTTCAGCGCTGAACGTCAGGCTAACTTGGACATCAGCTGGCATCGGCCCCTGACAGCTAAAAAACTAGACCCGAAAGCGCACGAACTAACGCTCAGTGATGGCCACGTGTTGCACTATGACCGGCTATTGCTCGCTACGGGCAGTAGAGCGCGGGTGCCGGATGAGCAATGGCTCAATCTGCCGGGCGTTGTTACGCTGCGTAATTGGGAAGATGCAAAAAAGCTCAGGCAGCGGCTTCATCGAAAAAAACGGCTTGCGATGATTGGTGGTGGCTGGATTGGTCTAGAAGTCGCTGCAAGCGCATGCGCTCTAGGTGTATCTGTTGATGTGCTGGAACGACAAGGTCGATTGTGCGAGCGTAGTATTGGGCCGGAAGTTAGTGATGAACTGCAGGCTCTCCACAAACAGCATGGAGTAAGCCTAACTCTAAACTGTAAAGATCTGAAGCTAGAAACCGCGGGCTCGCAACAGGTGCGTGTTGTTGTTCCAAATATGGTGAATGCGCTTTTTGACACCGTAGTTGTGAGCACAGGGGTGCTATTTAACGTTGAGCTGGCTCATCAGGCAGGTCTGAAAGTCGGACAGGGCATCATCGTGGATGCCTTTGGTCAGACCAGCGAGCCAGATATCTACGCAGCCGGCGATGTCGCGCAGCATCCGGTTTTGGGCGTCTGCCCTCAATCATGGTCTTATGCACAGTATCAGTCGGCCTGCACAGCCAAATCTATGCTTGGCGCCCCAACCGCTTACGACGAAGCGCCTTGGCTTTGGTCTGACCAGTATGACGTCAATATACAGATTCTAGGAACCTGGAACTCTCAGTTGCAGTGTGTTGTGCGGCGGGAATCCAAGAGTGTAGTGTTCTTCTATCTTGATGAAAAACACCGCCTCGCCCATATGGTTGCATTTAACCAACCTCGAGCCATCAAACTGGGCAAGCGATGGTTACAGAATCAGCGTTGGCTGAAACCAGAAGAACTCTCGGATCCACAGTTCAAGCTGATGAGTTTGAAGTAGTGCTGAATCCCTGACTTGAACTGGCGAAAACCACATTAAGATCATGGCGCTGTACAGCGATCACGCCACCAGTGAGCAGTTCCACAGCGAGTTCAAGATGGAGCGACTGCCGTCCGGCAAGTTCGACACCAACAACCTGGTCATGGCCTTCGCAACGATGGGGTACCACGTGTTGCGCTGGATGGGCCTGAGACTGACCGGCCCGGATGCGCCGGTGCGCCATCGTGCCAAGCGTCGCCGCCTGAGAACCGTGATGCAGGAAATCATGACAGTGGCTTGCCGCCTGGTGCACAGCGGTCGGCAGTGGATCATTTGGCCGACACTGTCCGGGCTTTACGGTGTACCGCGACCTTTATCGGGGCCTTGCTTCCTCCGGATTAAGCCGACTTCAAAACTATAAAAGAGTGGGCATCCCCTGGCATGGCATGCCGGGCCATCCAGCTATGGTCTGGACGCCGCCAACTGATTATCTATTGATCAACCCCCGACTATAAGTCACTTCCGCTCTGTGCTTCCTGGCCTAAGCAACCAGGATTTCACCGGGTTCCCGCCCATGTTGTCGCATAGGGTGGTCTGACGGGTATATTGGCAGGCGGAGTCACTGTGTATGGACTCCTCCTCTATTGCAAGCACTTTGTTTGATCGCGACTGAGGTACGACTGCCTACGTGTATCCGGTCTCTTTAATGATGCCGTATTGTAGGCATCGGACCCTGATGGGCTATCCGCGCACTGGCTCCCAATTGATTCAACGAGCTTAAGGCTCATCGTGACTACGGGGTTTTCCAGTGCCGGTTCGACCTGTTCGCCATCAATCAAAGTGCCACGCAATCGTGGTGTTGGACGTTTCCTATACCGTTTCCAGTTGTTGCCCCCGCATACTCAGCACTCAAACTACCCGATCAAGCACCAGCCGCTGCAAGTTTTTCGTCATAGTCCTCTTCGCCATGAGCCAGTGCCCAGGCGATACGGGCTGTCTTGTTGGCCAATGCCACCGTCGCCACATTGAAATGCTTCCGAGAGGCAAGGCCTTTCAGCCAGTGACTGAGACCGTCGTCTTTACCATCAACATGACGCAACACGGCCCGGGCTCCGTGAACGAGCTGCTTGCGCAGGTAGCTGTCGCCTCGTTTGCTGATTCCCAGCAAGCGATCCCGACCTCCAGTGCTGTGCTGCTTGGGCGTTAAGCCCAGGGAAGCGGCAAAGTCACGCCCCCTGCGAAAGGCCTTTCCATCGCCCAGTGCACCCGACAAGGCACTGGCTGTCAGCGGCCCCACTCCACATAACGTCATCAAACGCTTGGCAACAGGGTTTTCCTGACGCTTTCAACAATCCGGTCATCCAGGTATCGGAGGTCCTCAGCCAGCCCATTCAGAAGAGCCCGAAAACTATCGGTCAGCCCGTTCTCAGCATCTTCGAGCCAACCTGGCAAGGCCTGACGAAGCTGCTGGATGCCTACCGGAGCAATAATACCGTACTCGCCCACCAGTCCTCGTATCTGGTTGGCCTTGGCCGTGCGCTGCCCCACAAGCTCTTCCCGGATCCGATGTGCAGCCTGAATATCCTGCTGAGCGACCGTCTTTGGAGCGACAAATCGCATGTTCGGGCGGCTCATGGCTTCGCAGATTGCCTCCGCGTCTACCCGGTCGTTCTTGTTGCTCTTGACGTAAGGTTTGACAAATTGGGCGGCAATCAACCGAACATGATACCCCCGCTTCTGGAGTTCCCGAGCCCAGTGGTGTGATGACGCGCAAGCCTCCATGCCGATCTCGGCACCGGCGGGTACTTTACGGCTGAGGCCATCAAGCCATTTCTGCCGAGAGTATTTGCCCTGCCATTGCGTCTTACCGTGACGGTCTACGCCGTGCACTTGGAAAACTGATTTGGCAATATCAACACCGACACGGATAATGTTTACTTGGGCTTCTCCTCATCTTCATGATGGTTGACTAATCACTCACCATTTTGGCACGTAGATGCCGGTGAGGTGAGGAGGAGTCCATCCCATTGATTCAGGTTGCACGCAAACCATCTGATTCAGGTTGCACGCAAACCATCTGCAAGTGGCGCAAACGCTACAGTGAGCGAGGTATTGAGGGGCTTTATGATGCGCCGCGACCCGGTCAGCCACGAAAATTGGATGGCAAAACCGTCAAAAAGATATTAGATGACACGGCCCATAAAGTACCAAAAGAGGCCACACATTGGAGCATCAGTCTCATGGCGGAGCATGCCGGGGTGACACGCTGGCAAGTGCATCAGATCTGGAAAGCAGCAGATTTGAAGCCGCACCGGCTCAGAACGTTCAAGATAAGCAATGATCCCCACTTCGCTGAGAAAGTTTGTGATGTTGTCGGGCTGTATATGAACCCCCCCCGGATAATGCACTGGTTCTGTCTGTTGACGAAAAGACCCAAATTCAGGCTCTTGATCGGACCCAGCCGAAATTGCAGCTTCGCCCGGGACAAGTTGAGCGACAGACACATGATTACAAGCGTCATGGCACAACCAGCCTGTACTCTGCATTCAATACCCTGACGGGTCAGGTGATCGGTCGAGTCACACAGCGCCACCGGGCCAGGGAGTTTTTAGACTTCTTGCGACAGATCGACCGGGAAACTCCGAAGGATCTGGACCTGCACTTGATTCTGGATAACAGCTCGACTCACAAGACCCCGGAGGTCAAAACCTGGCTGGCTAAGCATCCTCGCTTCAAACTGCATTTCACGCCTACAAGCGCATCGTGGCTGAATGCCGTTGAGGGGTGGTTTGGTCAACTGGAACGGCGCGCACTTTATCGAGGCATTTTCACCAGCGTTGGTGAATTGAAGTCAGCGATTAAAAGGTACATCAAGGTCCACAACGAAAAACTGGCCAAGCCGTTCCGGTGGCATAAAAGCGCCGAAGCTATTATGACATCGGTGGTGCGGGCAAAGCTGAGCTTAATTGACAATAAACGCGCGAATTAACCGAACGGGACACTGACAGCGAAGTGTATTTGGTCTCTCCAGAAAGATAAATTTCACAACCGATTCTCAAAAATCTATACCATTTTGATCAAATTGAAATAGCCCTCATCTGTTCCCTGAATGATACTGAAGGTGATGTATTCTTATTAATGCCAAAAACATTGAAGGTATAGTGAATATATCAATAAAATTATTGTTATTGCAAAAAAAGGAGGAAAATATAAATAACAAAAAACATCAAACATATTTTGATTTCTTTGCCCGTCCATTTATTTAAAGCTTTCCATAAAGTCAAAATCTTATTCAAATAATAAATTGATTAACCAAAAATAAAAGAGGACAATTTAAATGAGCTTTAATTTCATTAAAAAAAATATCACTATTTCTTTCGTTGCCCTATGTGCAGGGGGTACGTTCAATGCTCATGCTGCGGACTTCACGGCAAAGGATTTTGACCTTGAGGCCTTTGGCTTTGTTCGCCTGGATGCAGTTTATGATTTGGACGCTGACCTCGGGGACCCAAGCATAGTTAGATACGGTAGTATCAGGCGACCGGAATCGCCGAAGGTGTCTGATGGTAATGTTGAGATGACAGCTAATGTGAGTCGTCTTGGATTCAATATTAAGGGGCCGGGAGGTGTGACAGCCAAAATTTCCGGCGATTTCTTCCCTGGCTCTTTCCGCCTGCGCCATGGCTATTCAGTTTGGAATGGTTTCCTGATCGGCCAGACTTGGGCGAACTTCAACACGATGGTCGCCTCTGTCGGCCAGTTGAACTTCATCGGTCCTTCAGGTCGAGCAGGGTTCGACCGCAAGCCGCAGATTCGCTACACGACTAATGTCGGTGGAAATAAGCTTGCCGTTGCCCTTGAAGATCCAGATGGCTTGGTGTTTAACAAACAGACCTCCAATACAATGCCAGATCTTACGGGGCGCTTTCAAGGTAGTACTGGATCCTTTTTGTATTCGGTTAGTGCCACAGCTCGAAACGTTGAGTATATCGCCGATGGTAAAAATGAAAAGACCGCCACTGGCTATGGTGTAGCGCTAGCCGGTAGGTATACTTTGCCTACAGGGACGCAGCTAAAAGCCTCATATGTTTACGGTGACGGCATCGGCAATCAAATGAGCTCTTCCCCCGCGCCGGTGGCATTTGCTTCGCAAGATGGTAGCCTAGAAACTATTGAGCAAGTCGGCTTCGCTCTGGCCATTAGACAAACGTTTAGCAATCGCGTTGCAGGTAACTTAGGCTACGCTAGCTCCGAGGCGGATTGGGATGAAGCAGTAAGCGCCGGGAGCGTTGATCCTAAGGATGTCAATGAAAGCCGAAGCAGTATTTTTGCGAATATAACGTATGAACCGATAAAGAATTACATGCTGGGATTTGAGTTTTCACGCCATTCGGTTGAGTGGGCAGATGGCGAAGATGAGCAGAACAATCGCCTGCTATTCGTCAGTCAGTATGACTTCTAACCCCTAACGACTCACCCCTCATTGTTGGAGGGGTGAGTAGAATAATGAGCAAGAAGCACAAGCAGTACACGCATTATTCAAGTCCAAAGTCGCCCTGGCCGCTCTCAAGGTTGACCAGACCAAATCCGAAATCGCCGCCCGATTCCAGATCCACCCGACTATGGTCAGCACCTGGAAGCGCGAGCTGCTGGAGAATGCTTCGGACCTCTTCGAAGGTAAGAAAAAGTCCGGCAAGCAGTCCAACGAGCAGCCTGTCGGACTTAACCGCGCAGTGTCGAAGTGAGATAATCAATGCAACACGAGCCATAACCGGACTTCAATGATGGAACATTTTGTACTTGCTGATCGGGACACTGACTTCCTGCTTCCCCCTTCCATTCAGGATTGGTTGCCTGAGGAACACTTGGCCCGGTTCGTCGTTGAAGTGGTTGATCAGCTCGATCTGTCTGAGCTCACCCGGCAATATACCGGGCGCGGTTCGCGGGCCCATCATCCTGGCGTATTGCTCAGCTTGTTGATTTATGGATACGCGACCGGCGTCTTCTCCAGCCGCAAGATTGAACGCGCCACCCACGACTCGATTGCGTTCCGTTATCTGGCGGCCAACACGCATCCGGATCATGACACGATTGCCACCTTCCGCCGCCGCTTCCTTCCTCAGGTTGAGGCTCTGTTTGTCCAGGTTCTGCTGCTGGCGCGGGAAATGAATCTGGTGAAGCTGGGCCGGATCGCTCTGGATGGCACCAAGGTGAAAGCGAACGCCAATAAGCACAAAGCGCTGTCCTACGCACATGCAAAAAGATCGAGGCGCAACTCAAGGCGGAAGTGAGCGCACTTGCCGCCCAAGCGGAGGCAGCAGATCAGGCGCCGGTGGTTGAGGGTATGGATATCCCCGCTGAGATCGCCCGGCGTGAAGCCCGGCTGGAAGCACTGGCGGAAGCGAAGCGGGCGATGGAGGCCCGAGCGCAAGAGCGCTTCGAACAGGAACAGGCCGACTACCAGCAAAAACAGGCTAAACGGCAGGCCCAGAGGGACGCCGGAAAAAAGCCTCGGGGCCGGGCGCCTAAGCCACCGCAGCCCGGCCCTCGGGATACCGATCAGGTGAATCTGACCGATGAAGAATCGCGAATCATGCCCGTCTCCGGCGGCGGCTTTGAGCAGTGTTACAACGCTCAGGCCGGGGTGGATACCGAGACGATGCTGGTGATCAGTACGCACATGACCCAGGCGACAAACGACAAACAACAGCTCGCTCCAGCAATCACCCGGATAGGAGCGTTGCCGCAGGCCCTGGGTACCGTGACGGATCTGCTGGCCGATACAGGGTACTTCAGCAAAGCCAACGCCCAGGCATGCAGGGAGAAAAACATCCGGCCGTCACTGGCGGTGGCGCGCGATCAACACCACTTATCCGTGTTTGATCGGTTCGCACCCGATGATCCGTCGCCCGTCACGGACGACCCGGTGACACAGATGAAACACCAGTTAACAACCCAATCCGGACGAGCACTGTATGCACTGCGAAAACAAACGGTGGAGCCCGTGTTCGGAATTATCAAACAGGTGATGGGCTTGAGACAGTTCTCGATGAGGGGGCTGGAGAAGGTTGCGGGCGAGTGGACGTTAGCCACGCTGGCGTGGAATGTGAAGCGGATGAGCGTGTTGAAAATGGCGCAGTGAGGGCCTTTTGTAGTGGTTCAATGATTCCGGACACCAACGTAGGTGGTAATATCGCCACCATAAGCGAGGTGTCTGATGACCAGGAAACGACGATCTTTTACGCCGGAGTTCAAACAGGAAGCTGCCTGCCTGGTGCTTGACCAGGGTTGCTCTGTTACCGAAGCCAGCCGCTCTTTGGATGTCGGTGAGAACGCCCTCAGGCGATGGGTAAAACAGCTCTCCGAAGAACGGGGTGGGGTTACACCCAAGTCCAAAGCGCTGACGCCGGAGCAGCAGCGGATACAGGAATTGGAAGCCCGTTGTGAACGCTTGGAACGGGAGAAGTCGATACTAAAAAAGGCACCGCTCTCTTAATGTCGGACGAGATGAATCGTACGCGCTGATAGACCAGTTGAGTGAGCAGGAGCCGGTTGAGATGGTCTGTAAAGCGTTTGAAGTATCGCGGTCCAGCTATTACGACTATCGCCGCAGGCGGTCCGTAGTAGATGCCAAGCGAGTGGTTCTGCGAGCCGATGTGAACCGGATCTTTCGCAAGAGCCGAAGCTCAGCGGGAAGCCGTATGATCACCACCATGCTTAATGATGAAGGCGTTGTGATAGGACGCTTCAAGTTCGCCGCCTCATGAGTGAGCTGGGGCTGATCTGCAAACAGCCTGGTCCACACGCTTACAAACAGGCCACTGTGGAAAGGCCAGACATTCCAAACCGGCTGAATCGTGAGTTCAGCGTCAGCCACCCAGACCAGGCGTGGTGCGGTGATATTACATATATATGGGCCGGTCAGCGATGGAGCTATCTGGCGGTTGTTCTCGACCTCTATGCCCGCCGAATAGTCGGCTGGGCGCTATCAGAACGGCCTGATGCTGAGTTGGTAGTGAAAGCACTGGATCATGCGTATGAGCAACGAGGAAAGCCCACCGGGGTTCTGTTCCACTCCGACCAGGGTAGTCAGTATGCCAGTCGATTATTCCGTCAGAGGCTCTGGCGTTACCGCATGGAGCAAAGCATGAGTCGCCGGGGAAATTGCTGGGACAATGCCCCGATGGAACGGGTCTTCAGAAGCTTGAAGAGCGAATGGGTCCCATCACTTGGATACCGCTCGATTCCCGACGCAAGGATATTGGTGATTATCTGATGGACTACTACAACCGGCAGCGCCCTCATACATTCAATGACGGCATGCCACCTGTGGTCGCGGAAGAAAAACTTAAAATACTGTCCGGGATTAGTTGACCACTACACTCCAGCTTAGTTGAAGTCACGGATTCAGGTGAATAACAAAACTGTTCAGGTAAACTCTTCGGTATCGATCTCAGCCTGTTGTTTACTGCTGTAACGCGGGCCGCAGACGGTGTTTTGGTTGATCAGAGAGTCCAGTTTGTTAACTGTATCGTTACTTAATTGTAGTGTATCCGCATTCAGGTTTTCCCGCATATGGCTCACGGAACGTGTGCCGGGGATGGGAACGATGAAATCGCCCTTCGACTTGATCCAGGCCAGGGCCAGTTGCGCTGGTGTGCAGCCGACGTCCCTGGCAATGGCGATATAGCCGTCCAGAAGTTCCAGATTTTTGTTGTAATTTCCCTTTTGGAATCGTGGCATGTTGTTGCGGATATCCTTCGCAACCAGGCTTTCCACGTCCCGCAGGGTGTTGGTGAGAAAACCGCGCGCCAGAGGGCTAAAAGCAACAAATCGCGTACCGCTGTCGCGACAGGCATCAAGAACGGCAATCTCGGCATTGCGTGACCAGAGTGAATACTCAGTCTGGACAGCGGCAATCGGATGCACGGCCTGGGCACGCCGGAGGGTTCTGGCAGACACTTCAGACAGACCGATTGCGCCAATTTTGCCTTCACTCACGAGGTTGGCGAGGGCGCCAATGCTTTCCTCGATTGGCACCTTTGGATCCAAACGGTGCAGGTAGTACAGATTAATGTGATCGGTCTGGAGGCGGCGCAGGCTGGTCTCGCACTGGGTACGCAAGGTTTCCGGGCGGCCATCGATTTCCTTCTTTCCGCTTTCCTGACCAATGGCCATGCCGCATTTGCTGGCGAGGAACAGTGACTGGCGATGCGCTTTCAAGGCCTTGCCAACCACTGTTTCATTGCGACCGCCGCCATAAAGCGTCGCGGTATCGAAATGGCGATACCCCATGTTGAACGCGTCCTGCAGTGCGCGAACAGCTTCGTCTTCTGACAACGGCGTTCCGTAAGCATGCGACAGGTTCATACAGCCAAGGCCAATGCCGGGCTGATCAAAATGATCTTTGAGCGTTCTGGTCATGTGGGGTCCCCTTCCGTTTTTCGATACACCTATGGCGGCGGGCCGGCAGCGATCAGCTGTCGGCTTCGAGGCACTGCTCCAGGCGGTGCAGCGTTTCCATTGCCGGGAGGCACTGGGCAACGCTGGCGTTCGGCTCGCGGCCTTCTTCAATGGCGGCGATGAATTCACGATCCTGCAGTTCGATGCCGTTGTTGGAGACGGCAACATCGCTCAGATCAATCTTGTTGCCATGGCCGTCAAGGAGGTCGTCGTAGCGCGCAATGTAGGTGCCGTTGTCGCAGATATAGCGGAAGAAGGTGCCGAACGGACCGTCATTATTGAAAGAAAGGGATAGAGTGCAGAGTGCGCCGCTGCCGGTCTTCATGCCGATGCTCATGTCCAGGGCGATGCCCAGATCCGGGTGGTGCGGGCCTTCCAGTGCCTGGACTTTGGTGGCGGACTCGCCGGTCTGATACTGGAACAGGTCAACGGTGTGGCAGGCGTGGTGCCACAGCAGATGGTCGGTCCAGGAGCGAGGTTGGCCCTTGGCGTTGGTGTTGGTACGGCGGAAGAAGTAGGTCTGCACGTCCATTTGTTGAATGTTCAGCTCACCGGCCTGGATCTTGTTGTGAATCCACTGGTGGCTCGGGTTGAAACGGCGAGTGTGGCCGGCCATGGCCACCAGACCGGATTTTTTCTGCGCTTCGACCAGCTTGCGGGAGTCTTCGATGTTGTCAGCCATCGGAATTTCGACCATGACGTGCTTGCCGGCTTCCAGGCACTGGATAGCCTGAGCCGCGTGCATCTGGGTCGGGGTGGCCAGAATAACACCATCGACATCGTCGCGGGCCAGTGATTCGGCCAGGTCGGTGGTGTAGTGAGGAACGCCCCGCTCTTCAGCGAATTCACGGATAACGTCAACCTTGGTGCCTACCACAGAGGTAACCGTTGCGTTCTCGATGGCTTCGATGGCGTCCATATGCTTCATGCCAAAGGCGCCGGAAGCGCCAGCTATACAGAGTCTCATGCCAAATTCTCCTGATATTGAATCCGTTGGATTTGTCAGCCAGACACAGTTGAGTGCTGATCCGGTACGTTGCATTTGTACCAAAATCTATCACTCAGATTTGCCGCAGAGTAATTGAATAACTTCTTTAGGTATTCAAAATATGCAAAAGGTGGTCTGAGTCAGGTGCCCCGGTACTGTGAAGCTGCATCTTTCAGAAGGTCCAGGAAATACTTCTGGGTAGGGGTGGGGTGCCAGTCCCGGCGGATGGTAATGCCGATTGGGCGTCGGGTATGGCTCAGGTCATAGGGTATTACGCTGAGGATATTCTGGCGCAGTTCCTGTTCGACCTGGTGCGTGGAGATGAGTGTCAGGCGATCGCTGCCGTTCAGCAGCGATCGGATAAGTATTTGCGAACTGGTTTCGACGAGCCGACGAGGGGTTGGTAAATTCCGGTCAGCAAACAGGGCGTCAAAAAATGCACGAGTGGGCGTGCCTTTACGAGGAACCACCCAGCCGTAATCCACCAATTGTTCCAGTTCAAGCGAGTCTGCCTGGTGCAGGGGGTGGTCTTTTCGGCCAACGATGGCAAGAGGGGGAGAAATCAACTCTTCCTGAACAATGTCATCGGCTGGTGGGGGAAAGCGCAAGGCACCGATCAGTACATCGAGGTCACCGTTTCGCAGGTGAAACAGAAGGTCGCTGTACGGCGCGTCCACCACATCCAGGCCAATATCCGGGTGGCTCAGCGTGAAGCTGTTAATGACATCCGGCAGGATAGAGGTTCTTGCCAGCGGCATGCTGCCGATGATGATCTTGCCGATCTCCCGGGACTGAAGTGCCGATATTTCATAATAGCCCTGCTCGATCTCACCAAACGCAAGCTTTGCGGCCCGGGAGAGCTGTTCTGCCGCGCGTGTCGGCATGATCGATGAGCGGGCCTTTTCAAATAAGGTAACGCCCAGTTGCTCCTCCAATTCCCGGCTGGCGCGGTGAAGCGAAGACTGGGAAAGCTCCAACTGCCGGCTGGCAACACTGAAGCTATGGTTCTCCGTGACGGCAATGAGTGCCCGAAGTTGCGTGGTGGTCAGCAGTGGAAGAAGTGACGTTGCTCGCGATTGCCCGGGGCTGCCTCTCAGGGCAGACCGAAGCCCTCGTTCCAGATAATCAATACAGCGCAATACCCGTGTATTCCAGACTTTGCCTGCAGATGTCATGAACATGCCATTGGAATGCCGTTCAAACAGCTCCGTGTCCAGAAGTGTTTCCAGTTTTCCTATCGCCTGTGTAATCGCGGGTTGAGACAGGAAAACGCGCGGGGCGGCCTTGCTGATACTGCGGTGCCTAGCGACTTCAAGGAAGACCCGCAGGTGTCTGAGGTTGGGAATAGCAAATTGCATGGCGGCTCCCGAGGCAGGCAAGTCTGTCGGTGTATTCTCAAAAACCAATACTATTGCGGTTAAATTGAAATAGCCAGTCCCTGGTGCCTTAAGAATACTAGGGTCAATACGTTCCCATACTGATTCAGTCACTATTCAAGGTGTGAGAGATGATTATAGATTGTCATGGCCACTACACCACCACGCCATCACAGGTAGGTGAGTACCGCGAGAAACAGAAAGAAGCGGTAGCAAAGGATCCCGACTTCATCGGTGAAAAGGGCCAGATCAACATCAGCGATGATGAGATCCGTGAAAGCATCGAGAAGAACCAGTTGCGCCTGCAGCAGGAACGTGGCACTGACCTGACCATTTTTTCGCCACGGGCAAGCTGGATGGGCCACCACATTGGCAACGAGCACACCAGCCGGTTCTGGACCGAGCACCAGAATGACCTGATTCGCCGTGTTTGCGATCTGTTCCCCAACAATTTTGCGCCGGTTGCGCAGTTGCCACAGTCTCCGGGTGTAGATCCGGCCAAGTCGGTGCCGGAAATTGTCCGCACCGTTGAGGAAATGGGCTTTATCGGTATCAACCTGAACCCGGATCCAAGTGGTGGCCACTGGAATGGCTCTTCACTGGGTGACCGTTCTATTTATCCGATCTACGAGAAAATGGTCGAATACGACATTCCGGCCATGGTGCACGTCAGCGCCGCCTGCAACGATTGCTTCCATACCACCGGGTCTCATTATCTGGGTGCCGATACCACCGCCTTCCAGCAATTAATGATGTCGGATGTTTTCAAGGATTTTCCGGAACTCAAGGTGATTATCCCGCATGGCGGCGGCGCGGTTCCCTATCACTGGGGGCGTTTCCGTGGTCTGGCCCTGGATCGCGGTTTCGATCTGGAAGAACGCGTACTGAACAACATCTATTTTGATACCTGTGTTTACCACCAGCGTGGCATCGACCTTTTGCTCGACATCCTTCCGACCAAAAACATCCTGTTCGCCTCTGAAATGATTGGCGCGGTGCGCGGTATCGATCCGGAAACCGGACAGTATTTCGATGACACCAAGCGTTACATCGATAACAGCACCGTGCTGAGTGCAGCGCAAAAGCAGGATATTTTCGAGCACAACATTCGTCGGGTGTTCAGTCGCTTGAAAGTGCCGGCCTGAGCAGGAGTAGTAAGCCATGAGAGAGAACGTTGTTGTACAGCATATTGAGCGTGCCGATCAGTCCGTGATTGACGGCCTGGCCGAATGTGGTGTGGCCACTGTGCACGAAGCTCAGGGCCGTGTTGGCCTGCTGGCGCACTACATGCGCCCGATTCAGCAGGACAAGGCCGTGGCAGGCTCCGCCCTGACCATTTCCGGCGCCGCCGGTGACAACTGGATGATGCACGTGGCCATCGAGCAGGCCACGAAAGGGGATATGTTGGTGTTTTCGCCGACCTCGCCGTCGGTGCATGGTTTCTTTGGCGACCTGCTGGCTACCTCTGCCCAGGCTCACGGTGTTGTCGGGCTGGTTATTGATGGCGGTGTTCGTGACACCCGCGACCTTCGGGCAATGAATTTCCCGGTCTGGGCCAAGGCGGTTTTTGCCGAAGGAACCATCAAGGAAACGCTGGGCTCTGTGAACGTTCCCGTTGTTTGCGCCGATGCACTGATCAACCCGGGCGACGTCATTGTTGCCGACGACGACGGCGTGGTGGTTGTGCGCCGGGAAAAAGCTGCTGAGGTGCTGGAGCTGTCCCGCAAGCGTGAGGCCCGGGAAGAGGAGAAGCGCGTACGCATGGCTAACGGCGAGCTGGGTCTGGATATTTACAACATGCGTCCGCGCCTGGAAGAAAAGGGGCTGAAGTATGTCTGACGGCGTTCGCTGCATGTGGATGCGTGGCGGTACCTCTAAAGGAGGTTACTTCCTGGCCTCTGATCTGCCCGCTGACATTGCTGAACGTGATGCCTTCCTGTTGCGGATGATGGGCTCTCCGGATCCGCGCCAGATCGATGGTATGGGTGGCGCCGATCCGCTGACCTCGAAAGTCGCCGTGGTCAAATCGTCCGAACGGGATGACGCCGACGTTGACTACCTGTTCCTGCAGGTGTTCGTCGACCAGGCAATTGTCACCGATACCCAGAATTGCGGGAATATTCTGGCTGGTATTGGCCCGTTTGCCATTGAGCGCGGGCTTGTGCTGGCCAATACCGATGAGACTCCGGTTCGCATTTATATGCAGAACACCGGTCAGATTGCCCGTGCCTGCGTTTCCACCCCGGCTGGCAAGGTCAGCTATACGGGCGATGCCCGCATTGACGGCGTGCCCGGCAGCTCCGCCCCGGTTCCGATTACCTTTGAAGACACGGCCGGTTCCAGTTGCGGCGCCCTGCTTCCCACCGGCAACACCGTCGATGTTATTGACGGCGTTGAAGTCACCCTGATCGACAACGGCATGCCGGTTGTGGTCATGCGCGCCGAAGACATGGGCATCACCGGCACCGAGAGCCGGGAAGAGTTGGAAGCCAATGACGAACTGCGGGCAAAGCTTGAGTCAATTCGGCTAAAGGCGGGCCGGATGATGAACCTTGGCGATGTCTCCGAGAAATCGGTGCCGAAGATGAGCATGGTAAGCAAGGCCGCGGCAGGCGGTTCCCTGTCTACCCGCACTTTTATCCCGCACCGCTGTCACGCCTCTATCGGCGTACTGGGAGCGGTGAGTGTTGCCACGGCAGCGGTCCTCAAGGGTTCGCCCGCCGAAGCAGTGGCGGAACTGCCTGAAGGCAACCGGAAAACCTTGTCGGTGGAGCATCCCATTGGCGAAATGACCGTCATCCTGGACATGGACGACGGCGGTCAGGTTGCTTCTGCGGCCATTCTGCGAACCGCCCGCAAGCTTTTCGATGGCACCGTTTTTACCCACGAGAATTGAGAGCAGGTACTGAAAGATGATGGATCCAGATTACCTTCCGTTCCATGCCGATCCCAGCAAACCGGAGTTTAAAGCTCCGGCTGGTGCTGTTGATGCCCATTGCCATGTGTTCGGGCCTGCGGACAAGTTTCCGTATCACCCCAAACGCAAGTACACCCCGTGCGACGCGCCCAAGGAAAAGCTGTTCGCGCTGCGTGATTACCTGGGGTTCGAGCGCAATGTGATTGTTCAGGCCTCCTGCCATGGTACCGACAATGCCGCTCTGGTAGATGCTCTGGAAACGGCCGGTGACTTAGCCCGTGGCGTGGCGGTAGTCGATCCGGCCATTACCGGGGAAGAGCTCAGGGCAATGGGCAAAAGCGGCGTTCGCGCTGTGCGCTTTAATTTCGTCAAGCGGTTGGTAGACGACACGCCGCGCGACGTTTTCCTGTCTATTGCTGAGAAGATTAAGCCTCTGGGCTGGCACATAGTGGTGTACTTCGAAGCACCGGATCTGGAAGACCTGGTCCCATTCCTGAGCGAGCTCAATACCACCATTGTGGTGGACCACATGGGCCGGCCAGATGTCACCAAAGGCGTTGATCATCCGGACTTTCAGCGTTTCATCAATTTGATGAAGAACAACGACATGATTTGGACCAAGGTTTCATGTCCGGAGCGATTGACCCAGACGCCGCCAGATTATTCCGACGTTGTGCCGTTTGCCAAGATGCTGGTTGAAACTTTTCCGAATCGAGTGCTCTGGGGGACTGACTGGCCACACCCAAATATGAAATCCCATGTGCCAGACGACGGCAAACTGGTGGAAGTGATTCCTGAGATCGCGCCGACTGCTGAACTGCAACAAAAGCTGCTGGTCGACAACCCGATGCGGCTCTATTGGCCGTGACCTGAAGTCTTCAGAGGAGAGTAATTCCGATGACGAAACATGACGAGGGAACATTGGAAACCATCAAATTTGATGGGCCGATGGCTACCCAAGGCTATGCACTCAACAAAATGTGCTACTCATTCAATAGCGCCGAGGCCCGCAAAGCGTTCAAGAAAGACGAAGCCGCGTACTGCGACAAGTTTGGCCTGAGTGCAGAACAGAAAGCCGCGGTCCTCAATCGCGACATATTGGAACTCGAGCGCTTAGGCGGAAGCATTTACTATTTGGCTAAATTGACGGGGATGCTGGGTTTGAACATGCAGGACGTTGGCGGCCTGCAAACCGGTCGGACAACGGAAGAATTCAAGGCATACCTGGAAAGCCAAGGGAGGGGTAAGAACAATGGCTAAAATTATTGGCGGTATCACCACCTCACACATTCCAGCAATTGGCATTGCCATGGACAAAGGGCTTGAAGACACCCCCTACTGGAAAGACTTCTTTGCCGGCTATCCGCCTATTCGCGAATGGCTGGGAGAGCAGAAGCCAGAAATTGCCATCGTATTCTACAACGACCATGGCCTAGAAATGTTCTTGGACAAAAAGCCTACTTTCGCACTTGGTTGTGCCCCGCGCTACGAAAACGCAGATGAAGGTTGGGGCATTGCCACCATTCCGTCAGTGACCGGTGAAACAGAGCTTTCTTGGCACATTGCCAACGAGCTGATCGAGCATGACTTCGATCCAACCATTTGCCAGGAGATCAAGGTCGACCATGGGTTGACCGTGCCATTGTCCCTAATGTACCCAGGCCGCAATTATCAGCATCTGAAGGTCATTCCTGTATGCATCAACTGCGAACGTTTTCCTATGCCGAAACCTTCTCGCTGCTATGCGCTGGGCAAAGCCATTGGTAAAGCTGTGGAGTCATTCTCCGGTGAGCAAAAGGTAGTAGTGTTAGGTACCGGTGGCTTATCGCATCAGTTGGATGGCGAACGAGCGGGCTTTATCAATTCCGAATTTGATCTGAAGTGCATGGATAAACTGGTCAGTGACCCGGAAGCCCTGACCAAATATACCAATGATGACCTAGTAGACATTGCCGGTGCTCAGGCTGTGGAATTGAATATGTGGCTGGCCATGCGGGGATGCATGCTAGGCAGGATTAAAGAATTGCATCGAAACTATGTGGCGCCTATTTCTAACACTGGAGCTGGCACCCAGCTACTGCTAAACGAGTAAATGTTTTTCTATGCGCTATCTATCACGGGTGAACCGTGCAGAGCAAGTTCATAGTAGAGATGTCGGTGGGTTCTATAGTCGGATTCGGATGTACCTATCGTACGTACCTGGCCGTTCATTCGAGTTCGCCGGCAGTACCATGCTGTTGTTAATGATCAGAACGATATTTCTTCGACAGGCGGCTTTATAGATCCACTTGCAAACGTGATCCGGGATAACATTAGCCGAATGTATGTAGGTGAGCCTGGCAGATTAATATGTGGATATTGATCTGGTCGGCAATCCGATCTAAAGGCTAGCTAGTCATGTTCTCCACATGGGTGCTCAAGTTATGTTGTGCCCTCTTTGGCCGGCATTTATGCCGGCCTTTTTTTGGTGCGCCCGTGCCGGGCGCACTCCTGGAGGTGAAAGTCCTCCCGTGAGTTGGCCACAGCGAACGAAGTGAAGCGCAACTGCGGAAGGGTGACTGAAGTGGACCCCGAAATTTGGCAGGCGGCCAGTTGAATACCATGAGGCTCAGCACAGCACTTGCCATAAATACGCAAACCCATGCCCAATCCTGATTGTCTACATACCAGAAATTCAGGGCCATTCCGGCGAACAACAGCAATGCCTGTAATGCAGCAAGGCCATCAATGCCGTCCATGAAATTGTAGAGATTGATCAGCCAAACCCACGCAGCGATCAGTAATGGCCAGAGTAGTAAGTTTGAGGCGGTATCGATCTGAAACCCGAAAAATGAGAGGACAGGTAGGGCGGGCAAGGACATCAGCCCAATGATGGCAACCAAAAAATGCAAACCCAGCCGAATCTTCGGGGAGACTTGGCCAAAGTCATCCCACACACCGATAGCGAGCATGGCAGCCCCCAAACCAATAAACGCCCACGCGGGGGTTTGATCAGGCAACCAGCTAAAAGCAAGAGCCAGGATTCCAAGCGTGATGATCAGTATGGCAATGGCGATGCCACCGCCATGTGGGGTTGGTATTTCGTGTGAGCAGCGATCACTGGGAATTACCAGCAAATTACGATGATTGGCCCAAGCGCGAACTGCCGCCGTTGCCAGCAGGCCTGTGACAAGAAGAAGTACACGTGAATCAGTGACTTCGTAGGCCAATATACTCCGCAAAGCGCCAACTGGGCTAATACAGGCAAAATCTGAACAGATTCGGCCCATGAATGGCTGAAAGGTGCAGTGCAAAGTCGACCAGTTGCCATAAACTGGCTATTTTGTGATCAACAGATGGTGTTCAGGCAATAGTGGATTGCCCCGGCATGGTTTTCCGGGTGGCTTTAAGGTGGCGGCTGTTGTCGAACTGGTTTAACCGGAGGAGGCAAGACTTCCATAGAGGTCGCGGTAAACGGCAAAGCCCGGACAGTGACGACCAAAGCGCAGGATCCACTGCCGACCGCTGTGCACCAGGCGGCAGGCCATGGTCATCAGTTCCTGCATCACGGTTCTCAGGCGCCGGCGCTTGGCCGGATGGCGCACCGGCGCATCCGGGGCGGTCAGTCTCAGACCCATCCAGCGCAGCACGTTGTAACCCATCGTTGCGAAGGCCATGACCAGGTTGTTGGTGTCGAACTTGCCGGAGGGCAGGCGCTGCAGATCCGAGTCGGTCTTGAACTCGCTGTGAAATTGCTCACTGGTGGCATGGTCGCTGTACAGCGCCATGATTTGTTGCTCATTGGCTACATCAGCGGGCAAGGACGTGATCCAGCCTTCGAGGCTGACCTCCGGCTCCAGGTACAACTGACCAGCGGCATCACTGGTGCGAACAGTGACCTTCACGATGCGGCGTAGACCGGGTTCATCTGGAAGGTCTTCCGACAGAACCGCTTCCATCTTGCCGTCGCGGTCCAGCGTCCAGGCCTTCTGGGCCTGCGCCTTATCCGCCCAGGCCAGGGGATCCTGCTTGCGAGGGTTCCACTTGATCAGGAAGTCGACTTGCTCCTGCTCGCGCAGAAAGTCGCGATTGTCCCGGACATCGTGCGCACTGTCCAGGCGCAGCAGGATGGGGTTGTCCGTCAGTGCTCGGGCCCGGGGCAGAACCCGTTTGAGGGTATCCAGAAAACCGTTATTGGCGTGCTGGCTGCCAGGGCGCAGTTCGCAGCCCAGGCACCAGCCTTCCTGGCCCAGATAGGCCGCTATAGGTGCGTAGCCGTCGTAGCCCTTGTAGGTATAGCTGACGCCCTCTTTATGGGTCTGGCTGTTGTCCATGGGAAAGACATCCATATCCAGGGCAACGTGGCCCATCGCCAGTGGTGACACCGGGGCTTCGACGGACTGAAGAAACTCAACGCTGGCCTCATCCAGCAGCGGTGTCAGGGCCTGGGCGTCTTCATCAAACCGTTGCCGCAAACGGGCCGAGGATGGCGACTGCTTGATGCCCATGGCGGACTTGAAGAACGGATCGGTTCGGACGGGCTCAGCCGCCTCGAAGTCGCTCTTGCCCAGCGTAATCAGGCCAAGGTAGGTGCGGATAAGCTCAATGTTCGGAATACCGTGGCGCTTGACGACCGTGCGGGCGGTTTTGATCAACGACGTGTGCCGGTTCAGACAGTGGCCCACCAGGTCCAGTCCGCCATGGGGTGTATAGACTTCGGTTCGGGATTGCTGGAGAGTGAAAGTACGCATGAGCCAAATGCACTGACTGGGTGAATGGATGTCAGGTGCTATTATATCGCCCAAGGCCTTGTTATTGCAGGCTCTGGATACAGTTTTAGCCGGTTGAAGTCACGGATTCAGGAAGTACAGTTATCGATGTGCCGGCAGTAATATCAATCATTGGTCAGGCGTGAACGGAATGTGGTTTACATGACAAGATGGCGAAGAGTTGCCGGTTGCCATACTTGGCTAAGAGGCTGTTTCCATTGATGGTGCATGCTCCCATAAAGGAGGATGCTTTGGAAGTTTCTCGCGGGCTTCCAGAAAGTTACCAACTTTTTTAACATAGGTTTTAGCGGGTTTTGGTCTGACCGCTTCAAAAGTTACCAACTTTATTTATTTTTTTGTTGAGTGCGGTGCGATGAATTGCGGCTTGGAGAGTCGTTTTGTTACCAACTTTTTTACACTCCTACAGCAATACCTTTTTTGAACGTCGATTTTGGGTCGACGGTGGACATGAAATCCCACCACCGATCCCTTTTCTGGTCAGCGAATCAGACCAGCCTGAACAGCATCTCTCCTTCATCGCTTGTTGCGGTTCCGTCTTCCAGAGTTCCTGCGCTTACCCAGAGGTCGCGCTTTCCGCACGGGGTCTCATCCGCAGGTATTCGCCCGAAAACTTCACCATTGCGAATGTCCGTAAAGGAATAGAGAACTTCTCCGTTTTTGTCTCGGATGTGGACTCCGCAGAGCCGGCCGAGTACTTCACCTTGCTTGGTTGTTGCATTCATCGTGTTGACCTCCTCAGTTGTCCGGTAATGGGTCATCCCTGACTCTAAACACGTCCGCAACAAAATGTTGATCTTTTTCTGGTTAGCCTGGAAGGCAGTCCATCTGCAATAATGCTGTATATTCAAACAGTATATATTTCATGGAATTCAGACGCCGTCACAATTGTGTTTACAAAGAACTCGGGGCCTTCGCGAGCTGCGAACCGATTGGGTTTTGCACGGCTGATGGCATTGAGATAGGTAATTGGATCGGTATTGCCGATCGTGAAGTGGTTCGGCAGCTACCTTCGGTCCGTCCTGTACTTCTGGATATTGAGTCTTGGCGCCGCCACTTGCTTGAACCTTATCAGCGCCTGGGGCCCGGGGTGTATATGGTGGGCATCTGTCTCGGAGACTCATCCTCAGTACTGGGTGTGATGGATCGCAAACAGCCAATGCTTCGACGAAAACCTGGTAAAGATATTCTGGGTCGGAAATAAACCTGAAAATTCTTCTTACCCGGGGGTTGGCCGCGAAGATTTCCATGAGATCTTGAAATGACTAGCGAGCGTGGCTCCTGGGTGAGAGAGAGTGAGGGTTGGCCTTTCCGCTTGCGGGAAGGCCTTTTTTTGTCCCCGCATTCTAAACGGTCATAGGTCACTGACTTTTTGAATCTCATCCGCGGCATGAGCCAGGCCTAAGATCTGGTTTTTGACTCGGATATCACCATGAAAACAAAACAATCGCTCTGTCTGATTCTGGCCTGCTCGACCCTCGTTGCTTGCGGGGGAGGGGGTTCTTCATCAAGCTCTGGTCCCTCGGCGCCGGCACCAGATGTTGAAGAGAGGGAGTTGGTCTTCGAATTCTCTGAGGCCCCATTAGAGCCAACCGTCTTCAATATTGCTGCTGGCACCGGTGATCCTGAGGATCATTTTTCACCGAACGACACGATCAGCATTACCTGGAAGATGGAGGTGTACTACGATGATCAGTCCGTCCCGGAATTCAATGAATCCTTTCCGTATACGGCGTCGGTCTACCTGAGTGAAGACGGTGTTTTCCAACAAGAAGATGACCTCGAGCTCTTCAGCATTTCCTGCATGTGGCCATCGGACTCGGACTACGCCTGCGGGCAGTTTGCCTCATTCGATTGTGATTACGCGCCAGGCAATCAAAATGTGATTTCCTGCTCGAGCATTCCCGTAGGCCGCACCAACGGCATCAACGATCTGACCGTCGACACCTCCGCGTTTCTGAACATGATTCCCAAGAGTGCCGACGTGCTCTATGTGGCATGCCTGGACGAACAACCGAACAAGTGCACAACGTTCACCGGTTCGCTGCAGCTCAATTGATGTCACCTCTGTTGATCAGCACCTGTTCCGACAAGTCCGAGCTCGCCTGGGCGATTGAAATTGCACTGGGCGTTGCCACGATCAATGAGGATCGTGACTACCCATCTGACAGGTGCGAATTCCAAATCAAATTGAGGGACGTGAGGACCGTTGGTGAATTCAATGCCATTGCGATGAGATTGAATACCAGCTGGTCAGAACTTGAGGCCCGGCGAAAACGACAATTGGTATTGTCATGAGCTTGTAGCTCAACGGAGTTGATGGCCTCTTATTTTCCATTGTTTCAGCGTCGATTGAGTATGTTTCGGCTATTCAAAAACGCTTCAACAGCCTTTTCAAACCCTCCCGATTCGTACCAGTTTTGTAGCAACTTTTTTGTTGTACCTCTGAACGCTGGGATTGCGATGTCTATGAGTTCGGATTCCGTTTTCGCGTCGGGAAAACGTCCTGACATGACGAAATTGATGCCATGGTCGGGAATGCTGAAACCAGTCACTCGTTCGCCGACGGTCAAATGGACGAAGTACGAGACTGTTCCCGCTCCCGTGGAGAATCCGCCCGCAACGTTGATCGCACCACCGAATGAATTTAGCCGTTCGCACATCTGCTCGCGGGCTTGCCACTGAGGGAGTGTTGGTCCAATGGTTAGTGCCCTCTGGACATTGCCATCCACGATCGTGAAATGAACCTGGCAATTACTGGCCTGGGCTATTGGCGCAATCAGACAGCAGGCAAGCAAGCTTGAGGTGAGTAATCGTTTCATCAGTCCTTCCCTTGAAATTCAGAACCACTGCTTCCCTGAAACTATCAACTTCTCGCTATTGATAGTTGGAGTTAAGATTAACGTTGAGGGCAAAGTCGCGACGGTTATTGGCGGGATCATCCTGACTAAAGGTATCTGCCATCAATTAACCTGATGTTGAACGAATTTCCTCAGCGATTTTGAGAGCTGCACCTCTTTTTCTCGGGTTCAGGCTGCCGAATCGTCGCAGTCCCCGCGGAAGCCACAGCTGCGACATTTCTTGAGCTCCGGCCGGCTCGGTACCGCATGACCAAATTTTGCCTGTCGGGCATGGACGACTGCGGGCTGAATCCGATCGAACAGCGCCTTGTCGGAAGAAGGAAGCTTAAACACTTCCTGAACGGCGGAGGTCTTGATCAGAACCTGATTCACCCTGTACCCATCTCCCCGGGCAGCCAGGGCCGCACAAAAGGCTTGGGTGACATCGCTCTCAAACACTGGACCGTTTCGGCTCTTGTACTCAACAGAAAGAACACCGGTGCGAGTCCGATACAGCGCATCCGGCTTTCCAAAGACCTTGAAAGCTCCGTTGAAGAAGGGTTTTGTGTGGCGGCCGTCGTCGATCCATATCAAGTCGCCTTCAATGCCCAGCTCGTCAACGAGGCTGTTACGGCGCTGTCGCCAGACGATGAACAGCACAGCCACAACCGCGATAAAAATGAGCAGCTCATGAATCATGGTCTTTTCCTCGTCGTTCAGCTCGCAGAACAAGCCTGTCCACGATTCGCCTCAGCACCAGGTCAACCCAGGAAGACTTTTTGCTGATTTCGATGACCATCGGAGACAGCCGGTAATAGACTGCAATCAGGATCCGGCCGCCGGGCATGTTATCCAGTGTGTTGTCACGAAATTGGCGGAGAGTTTCCGTGCGCTGATCCTCCATTCCGTAAAGGTAAGAGGCCACGTAACAGCGTTTGTCTGTGCTGATCTGGCGATTGAACTGCTCATGCTTCAGGTTGCCCCGATCCTGAGCGGCAACGGCCCTTCGCGAAGGTTTGGCGCCGGCGTATTTCAGTGCGACTGAATTCGGGCAAAACTCGCTCCGGCCTACGTCTGAGGCTGAAATCCACTCGGAATTTCTCTTTGAATTATCGTGGCGCATCGCTTATCTCGACGATCCATGAAGTGCCGACAGGTATCCGTCGACGGTTACCCTTGTTGTATCATCAAAATAAGCACGGGCAACTCTGTCCACGCCGGACGACCGCTTTCCGCACAAATACACCAGGTTCTGCAGGGAGTCTTCATAGCTGGTGATATCCGTGATACACCGTGAGAATGCCTGCCGGACTGTATTGTCCATCGTCTGGGAATACCGATCCGTAAGCCGCGGATTGGCAGCAATATTCAGAACAGCTTTCCCGTTTTCGGTTAGGCGCTCGGACACCAAGCTGAAAAATTCAAAGGTGGCTGTGTGCATGGGAATAGTGGCCGCATTGGTGTAGAGATCAACCACAATGACATCCCATCGCTTTTCATTGGTGAGCAGGAATGCTCTTGCATCCTGGGTAACGAAGTCTCCTTTGATGGGCTCGCCCAGAAAGTCGCCCTCTGCCACGGGTTTCAGCATCGGATCGATGTCCAAGTAGGTGAAGTTTGCGCCTTTGGTGTCTTCGGCAGACAAGGTGAATCCGCCGGCGCCCAGGACGAGGATGTCTTTGCCAGCTACGTCGTCTGAAAATATCGCCGATTTGATCATCTCAATGTATGGCCAGCCCTGGCGAGTCTCAGCATCGATGAATGAAGCGGAGCTGCGGTTGATCACCAACCTTTTACCCCCGTCTGTGGCTTCAACCCGGATGTCGCTGTATGGG
>Ga0070724_10000249_pt1 | contig 43743 bp, 37 predicted proteins | sample tdDd001_FD_67278 | JGI IMG/M metagenome (GOLD analysis project Ga0070724, IMG submission 67278) | Marine sediment microbial communities from the Atlantic coast under amendment with organic carbon and nitrate - tdDd00.1 | ecosystem: Environmental > Aquatic > Marine > Coastal > Sediment | place... | reverse complement strand
AGTAATTTCAGAGTTCAAAAGACCAATAAGTTTTGATATTTATGACTTAAATGCCTTTGATCAATATGACTTTATTCATGAACGGGTATATGAAAAGTCTATTGAAGAAATTCAAAAAAAATTACTTAATGGCGAATTTTCTACGGTAGAGTTATGTAAGTATTATCTAAAACGAATAGAAAAGTACCAGTCTTTTAATGCAGTTAACCAGATTAACCCTAATGTATTGGACCAGGCCGCTCAAGTTGACCAAAAAATAGCCAACGGCAATACAGGAGCCCTCTTTGGTGTAGTTGTACTCATAAAGGATAATATTGCAAGTGTAGATATGAATACAAGTGCTGGCGCATATCCTTTAAAGGACTTAACAACAAAGAGGAATGCAACAGTTACTCAAGCTCTGCTTGACCAAGATGCAATAATTTTGGGAAAAGCAAACTTAAGTGAGTGGTCAAACTTTATGTCGTCACCATCCAGCAATGGTTTTTCAGTTCTGGGCGGTCAAACTAAACACGCTTATGGAAAATTTGATGTTGGTGGTTCCAGTTCGGGATCATCTGTAGCAGCGGCATTAAGTCTTTCAACAGTTACAATTGGCACTGAAACTGCGGGTTCCTTAATTTATCCAGCAGGGCAAAACAGCGTAGTTGCACTAAAACCAACGATGGGACTTCTGTCAAGAGATCTAATAGTACCAATAGCAGAAGCACAAGATTCAGCTGGAGTTATTGCCAGATCTGTATCGGACTTAGAAAAGGTATTTCACCATATTTTGCTTGAAGATGCCAACGACCCAGCAAGTCTTATAGTAAATGACTATAATAAGACCGTTAATTTGGACCAAAACGCTTTGAATGGAAAAACCTTAGGTTTGTACAATACAGGCAGTGAAGAAGTCACGCAGATTGTCAAAGAATTTGAAGCAGCAGGGGCAAAAGTGATTGAAATAGAACTTGATCCATCTGCATATGAAGTGGATATGATGTCTGTACTAAATCATGGTATTGTTCACGATGTGGATGTATTTTTAGCGAATGATGCAGTAAAGTCTCACTTTAAATCAATGAAAGAAATCCTGGCCTTTTACGAGGAGAATCAAGACAAAGCGCCTTATGGATACGCTCTTTTAGAAGGTGGGTTTGCTTTTGAAGGGGATGTAGATCTTATTATCGAAAATAACCTTAAGCTGACTAGAGGTGCTTTAGATAAAACATTAGAAAATGTAGATGCAATTATTTCTATTAGTAATGAACTTTCAGGTGTTTATGCACCGGCGGGGTATCCGGCAATTACGGTGCCATCCGGTTATAAAGAATCAGGTGAACCTTTTGGTATTACACTTGTAGGCGGATATCTGGAAGACCAAATGTTAATCGAAATTGCATATGCATATGAAGTGAATACTAAACATCGAAAACCCCCTACAGAGTAAAAGAAATCCCCCTCATTTGTTAATCAAAGAGGGGGATTTTATTTGAATATTGTAAGACATATATTGTAATAGATAAGAAAACACCTTGCTAAAGGTCCTAGTAATTGATTAAGGTTTAACTTGAGAACTTGAATCCTCTTTAATAACCTTCAAGTCTTTTTTTATTATTTTTTTCTCAGCATACATATATTTATCTGCCTGACTAATCAACATGTCAATGTGATTCTTCTCACGATTTGTATAACTTACCATGCCGTGACTGGCACTAATATTGTAATTTCGTGTATCAGAAGTGTTGATCTTATCAAATGAACCCACTATGCGCTGCCAGACCTTTTCTGCAGATTCAGGAGGAATGCTTGAAAAAACGATCAAGAACTCATCACCACCTAGCCGAATGAGAAAATCATATTCTCTAATGGTAGACTTAATTGTATCTGATACAGTAACAATTAGCTCGTCACCAGACTTATGCCCAAGTGTGTCATTTACTTCCTTTAAACCATTAATATCAATAAAACATAAAGTAACTTGGAAGAAGCGTCGGTCATCATTTGGGAACATGTCTTCTAATTTTTGCATTCCTGCCCGTCTGTTGTATGAGCGGGTTAGGGTGTCAAACTCAGAGAAGTACTTAACTTTGTAATAAGCCTTGCGATTAATATAAACAATCACTCCAATTAAAGCCGAACCAATGAATATGAGTATAAAATAAAAAGCATCTTGGACAATAACATCTGTTAGAATCTGAATCATGTTATCATTAAATAAACTTCTATTTTCAAGTGTACGAGGTGTATGTGAAACCACGTACCAAGACTCATCCGTCGAAACTTCATCAAGAGTATCAACATTAGAAAAACTACTCCTAACATCCACGTGATTGATTGTAAACAGACCATTTTCCGTTGAAACTTGACTATATTCCTGTAACAATCGCCATGCTTTTTCATAGTCAGATTTAAAAGAAGCGTCCATTTTCTCATCGAACATGAAGTTCCAGTCTGCTTCAGGTGTGTCGCTTGATAAACTATAGCCATCTTCATTTATTAGATACATATTTCCAATATTGTTCTCACCTAAAATTCTAAAGCCATTTAAAGTATGTTCAGCTAAATAGTTAAGAATAATAACCCCTTGAACGATTCCATTCTCATCCCGAATGTTAGTTGCAAATCGAATCATGGGTTTGTGAGGTTCTTCAATGTAGCCATCTTCAATATTCAAATCAAGTTGTGATATGTAAACTGTGTCTTCTGGCAGTAACATGGCTTCTTTAAAATAGTAGCGGTCAGCCTTATTTTGTAATTGAGAAGGGGGCACAATCTGACTACCAGTATCATCGTAATTAATTCGTATAATTTCGTTACCTTTATTGTCTAAGTATCTAATTTGATCGTATATGCGTTTATCTAAAGAGAAAATAGCCCAGTTATCTGCTACGGCATTGAGGTTTTGATGTGGAACTAAATCGTCTTTAAATGCATGATGCAGGTAGTGTATATCTCCAAGTACGGAATCGAATTCCCGCTCTAAAAAGTCTACTTCAAGTTGAACAACTCGAATTTCATCTCTTTGAAAGGATTGAACACGTGATTGTCTAACTTCTATCTCAACAAATAGGAGAACTAAGAATGACAGCAGAAAAAGGCCTAAAAATGATAGGATAGAGTATTTAATATAGTAGGATTTAGGCGGGAGTTCATGTGTATTCATAAATTGCTCCTTTTTAAAGAGTGATAATCAAGTCATACCCACAATGCGTTGAATTGTAACGTTTACAGTCAATTTTATAAATATGAAGATATACAGACAAAAAAGAAAAACCCCTGATTCACCAAGTGGTGATCAGGGGTTATATTTTATGCAGCTTTTTTCTGCGATTCTTCTTTGATTTTAGCAATTCTTTCTTTTTCCCAAGCAAGATAATCATTTAGCATCTTAAGTGCATTTTTCATAGTCTTGTCAGTGACTTCGTCTTTGTTCTTAAGAACCTTAGACATTTGGATCATCTGAATCTCAAGATACTTAGGGTTTTGAAGTTTATCAGCATTAGACTTTGATTTCTTTTTGTAGTTTGCAGGAGAAAGTGTCTCCTTAAACATTAAAAGAATAAAGCTGTTCTTCTTTGCCTTAGGAACCTGACGTACTGTGTCAAACACTTGGTTGAACAGTTTCTCAGTGTTCTTTGTTTTTAAATGTTTGTAGCCGAAATAGCCACCCACACCTAAAACAAGTAGAAACCCAATAATCATCATTGTAGTACTATCCATTCATTTCACTCCTTTGCATGTATGTATCTATTTAATCACATAATGGTAAGAAATGCACGTTATTCGTTAAAATTAACACTATTTTAGCATAAAATTTTTGAAACACTTCCATACGCACTGCACATATACGCTATGTTATTATTTTCCAATAGTCATCTAAAAACTTATCAAAGAGCTCAATGGCTTCCTTTTTTGAGTGAAGCTCTATAAACTCATTGATAATTCCACGAAGGGTTATGCTGTATATTTGAATATGATAAGCGCTGGTTGATTCCTTTATTTCTTTGTTTGCTTTTGCTTTTAAATACAGTTTTGAAAGATTATCTGTATATCGCATACCAAGTTCAGTAATGAGATTTTGAATTTCTGGGAAGGAAGTATTTGTAACAGTAACAGATATCCACCTTCTTAAGTAAATAAGACCACTTTCAGAGTTGAGTTCAATACAAAAATGGCCAAATCCTTTTAGAAAATCATATAAAGATTTGTTCCCATTGTTCACCGTATATGATATGAGTTCATCAAAATAATCTTGAGCTCTAAGCTGTAACATTTCATTTATAAGAGCATCTTTGTTTGGAAAGTAGTTATATAACGATTGCTTCTTTATTCCAAGTGCACCACTCACTTGAGATAAGCTTACATGTGCACCATGTTTGCAAAAAAGTTCATAAGTTGCTTCCAATATCCGTGATCGTGTATCATTCATCCAGACCATCCTTTCCGTTCATCTTATTATAATGAAATCATACGATTAGCGCAAGAAGTCGAAAAATGTCGATTAGTTATAATGTATACCTTCTTATACCAAGAGTTAGAAAAATACATACCTTTAATCAAATTGTGAAACAGGTTTAAGTCCATACTATAAAAATATGATTAATAAAGTGTCATAATCAATGAAAGATTGATTTATAGATGTTATTATTATGAAAGTATTGGGGGAAGATATCTTTAAATATTTGGGTATTACTATCTAAAGATGGTATTACAAAATGGACAGCAAATCGACTAAGTCTAAGTGGTAATTGAGAACTTTTCTCGTTGACTAATACAAGGGAATGCACTATAATTTTCAAGTAATGGATTACATAACTAGGAGGAGTAAAAGATGAAAAAAAGACACGCTATAATTGCATTTATGCTTGTGGCTATATTCGCACTTGTTGGTTGCACACCAGCACCAGCTGAGCCAACTGAAAGTGCTGCTGAAGAAACAGTAGCAACAGAAGAGGCAGAAGCAACAATTGAGGAAACAGATGCATCAGAAGAGTCAGTAGAAGAACCTGCTGAAAAACCTGTACTTAATATTGGTACATTAAAAGGTCCAACAGGTATGGGTATGGTTCAGCTTATGGAAAATGACGAACTTGGTACAAGTGAAATTGATTACAACTTTGCCTTAGCTGGTGCACCAGACCAGTTGGTGGGTCAAATTGTGAAAGGTGAAGTGGATATCGCTGCGGTTCCATCTAACCTTGCAGCCGTTTTAGATGTAAAGACCGAAGGGAAAATTCAATTATTAGGTGTAAATACACTGGGTGTACTATTTGTCATGGAAAATGGTGAAGCTGTACAGAGTATAGAAGACTTAAGTGGTAAAACAATCCTTGCATCGGGTAAAGGTGCGTCACCTGAGTATGTTATTAACTACATTTTAGCTGAAAACGGATTGACTGATTCGGTTATGGTTGAGTATGCGGTAGAACATTCAGAAGCTGCAGCAAAGACAATCTCCGGTGAAGCAAATCTATCATTATTACCACAACCATTTGTAACTTCTGCATTACTAAGTGGTGAAACAACTAGAATCGCCCTAAATCTTACAGATGAATGGGAAAAGGTAACTGAAGGTTCTGTACTGCCTATGGGTGCAATTATTGTTAATAAAGCATTTGCACAGGCTAATCCAGAAGTCGTTGCTACATTCATGAGTGAGTATAAATCTTCTGTTGAGTTTGTTAATGCAAGCCCTAAAGACGCAGGTCTTCTTATTGAGAAGTTTGGTATTCTTCCTAAGGCAGCCCTTGCAACAAAAGCAATTCCAAATTGTAATATTACTTTGTTAGATGCCCAAGAAGCTAAGGGATCTGTACAAAAATTCTTAGAAATTCTTCATGGATTTAACCCAAAATCAGTTGGTGGAAAACTACCGGGAGATGCATTCTACTATGAAGCAAATTAAACTTGGAGAAGGATTTTTAATCCTTCTCTTTTGGATTTTACTTTGGGGGCTTGTTGCACAAGCCGCCAATAATTTCATAGTACCAAGCCCACTGGAGACTGGAAAAGTGTTAGTGGGGCTTCTTTCTTCGGCAGAGACTTATATAATCATATTATCAAGTCTTTGGCGAGTTTTGTTGAGTCTAATTATTGGGATCGGGCTGGGGGTCTTTTTCGGTATAATTGCAGGTGTGAATACCTTCGTATATAAACTTTTAGTTCCTGTGGTGAATTTTATCACTGCAACGCCCGTTGTTTCTTTTATTATTATTTTATTTATGTATATTCAAAATGATGCGTATGTACCTGTAGTATGTGGCATATTACTTTGTTTTCCAATCATTTATAACAATGTTTTGCATGGATATAAAATGGTAAGTGATGAGCTTGTGAGTATGTCACAAGTATATAGGGTGCCCCTAATGCGACGTATAATGAAGTTGTATGTTCCAAGCACATTACCATATTTGTTTGCAGCAACACTTACAAGTATCGGTATTTGCTGGAAAGCAACCATAGCGGCTGAACTCATCGGTATTATAAACAATTCTATTGGGTTACAGTTATATAATGGCAAAGTTTTTTTAGAATATGACCATGTCTTTGCATGGACAATTCTAATTGTCTTGTGCAGTGTGTGTATTCAAAAAGGTGCACGTGTGCTTATTAATAAAATAAACATCTATGAAAGGTTTAAGGTGATTTGATGAAGATCAGCAAACTCAGCAAATCATTCGGATCACTAGAAGTGATAAAAGAGTTCACTCTTGAAGTGTTAGATGGCCAAGTTTTATGTTTGCTGGGACCATCAGGATGTGGTAAATCCACTCTACTTAAAATACTGTCTGGTCTTGACCAGTCCTACGGGGGTCAGCTCATCGGATTTGAAGATAAACGGATGTCTTATGTGTTTCAAGAAAGCAGACTCATTCCGTGGTTGACCGTTTCAGAAAACCTAAAATATGTACTTGAAGGACATATGCCTGATTCTGAACTAGATGGACACATCCATCGTTTTATTGAGAAGGTGGAACTCAACGATTTTAAAGATAGTTATCCAAATACCTTAAGTGGTGGGATGAAACAGCGCGTATCCCTTGCAAGAGCATTTTCAATGCCACATGATATTTTACTTTTGGACGAACCCTTCCAAGGTTTAAATATTGAGCTAAAAGAACAACTTATGGGTCTGCTAGAATCATTAATCAAACAAGATGAGAAAACGGTTATTATGGTGACACACGATCTTGATGAAGCCTTTAGACTTGGTGACAGTGTTGTGAAACTGCTGGGTTATCCAATAACAGATTTTCAAGTTTTGAAAGATAAGACAAGGGAAAAAGTCGGTAATTAAACACGTTGATTGAATCAGCGTGTTTTTTTAATGCTGCTAAAAGTCTATATATGCCTCACATGTTAAAAGGTTTATTCATATGTAGATAGGGGATAAATAAGATATACAAATTAAGGCATTGGAGGGATTCATATGTTAGACATCATAAAAGTCGCATCTTATTTTTTATCTAGGGATTCTATGCGCATAAAAAAACTCCAGAAGCTATGTTACTACTCACAAGTTTGGGGTCTAAAAAACCTAGGGGAAAAGTTGTTTGAAAATCCCATAGAGGCTTGGATAGATGGTCCTTCAGTTTACGAAGTGCACCAGTTATATAAATCCTTTGGACGTGGTCTAATACCAATGGAAAAATGTCCAGAAGGGATTTCACCAGCCCAACTAGATATATTATCCTCTGTCTTTATGTGGTATGGACATTACTCAGAAGATGAACTCATTTGGTTATCAAAACGTGAAGAGGCTTGGATGAAAAGCCGTGGTGTAACACCTGCGTGGGAAGCCAGCAGAAAAGAAATTAACGAGCAATTGATGGTTAAAACAGATCTAGAGAGTCGAAATGTGCTCCTTTCAAGACACCATTTACCCCCTGTAAGTTTCGGATTTAAACTTTGGGACTTCGATCTAAAAAACAACGAGGACGCACTTGGACGTGGGGATTGGTTCCAAGAAATTTTAGAAGCTATGGCAGATGTGACAGGCAGAACTAAACTTGATTTAGAAACCAGTGGTATTTTGACAGATAAAGAGGATCGACGCAAAGCCCTTGAATCGTTAGGTTTTAAGTTTAACAAACAATATAAATTTGAATATGAGATACGGGAACTCTATTTAAAATCGAGGGCGTGTTCTATTTTTGGTGTGTTTATAGACACCGTGTTTTATATTGTGTGGTTTGTTTCAAAACAATACCGTGGACCAAGTATTCATATTGATGAACGTCTAAATATGGCTTTGAAGGAAGAACGAAAACGAAGTGATGATTTAAAACTGTTCGAACTTGAAAAAGAAAAAGAAGATCTTGAAAACAGAAATCGTGAATTGTGGGACCTACTGGACGAAATGACAGATCCCAAGATAAAAAAGTACAAACAGTAGAAATACTAACAGTAGAAATACTAACAGTAGAAATACTAACAATAGAAGTACAAACTGTTTAAATACAAGCAATGAAAGTTAAAAGTATAAAGCAAATCTAAATTTTAACTGTAAAAAAGTTTTAACGTTTTTATTTACAAAACGATTAAGGTCAACTATACTGAAGGTGTACGAATCAAAAACTAGAAAAACTAAAGGAGTGAATACCACCTATGACGCCATCTAACTGCTAATAATTGATAAAAATCAATAACTTTGTTGTTAAGTACAAGTGGAATAACTGCACAGTGCAGTTATTAACCAGAAGTAAAGGAATAGCACAGATTTACCTATTATTAATAGGTCTGTTTGTCGTACTTAAGATAAAGGTTAGCAGATAGAAAACAAAGCGGCGAACTTACAGGTGTGCATTCAATCGCACAGAAATGAAACGTAGGGGAACTTTGTGACCCTACTTTTTTTGTGCAATTCCAAAGGAATATATGGTTTGACAAGTTGCTATATGCACTGGTTGTGTCTAAAACTACATCTACATTTCAAGTATGCGTCTTAATTTATCTGTGCCTTTATCTTAATGAACTAAGGAAGAGGGAGACACATGTTAGAAGTATCATTAAATCAACTTATGAAACATATGGGGACTAGACTCATATTAAAAGATATCAATTTTTCAGTATATGAAAATGATCGGGTTGGTCTCATAGGAGCCAATGGGAGTGGAAAAAGTACTATATTAAAACTTATTGCAGGTATAGAGAAATTGAAGTTGTTTCCTGGTTCGTGGAGCCCGGGCTATGATTATGGTTGGATATCTGTTCCACGCAGTGCGCGTGTTGGGTACTTAGACCAGTTACCAACTTACGAGGCTTCTATGACCGTGAAAGATGTCATTGATAAAGCCTTTGAAGAGGTATATAAGATTGAAAAGGACTTACGTTATCTAGAAACCAAGATGGCTAAATCAGAAGGAGAAGATCTTGAGAAAATACTCCGAAACTATGGTAAATTAAGCGATCGATTTGAAAGTCTTGGAGGGTATGAAGTTAAGGAGAAAACAGCAAAAGTCTGTACGGGACTCGGGTTAACAGATGCATTTCTAAATCAGTTATATAGTGCCTTAAGTGGTGGAGAAAAAACCAGAGTAGAACTGGGGAAACTCCTCATAGAACAACCTGAAATACTATTGTTGGATGAACCTACAAATCATTTGGACACATCCTCAATTGAGTGGCTAGAAGCTTTCTTAATCAAGTATAAAGGAATAGTAATGGTGGTGTCTCATGACCGTGCATTTTTAGATGCTGTAACAAACAAAACCCTAGAAATTGAATACTTAACAACCTACTTGTATAATGGCAATTATTCTAAGTATAAATATTTAAAAGATGAAAAACTAAGGGTTCAACTAGACCATTACAACGAACAAAAAAAGCAAATTGAGTCCATGGAAAAACAGGTTAGAGAACTACGCGAATGGGCCAACAAGTCAGACAATAACAAATTTTATCAGCGTGCTCAAAGTATTCAAATCAAATTAGATAAAATGGTTAGAATTAAGAAACCCATATTTAAGCGCAAAAATATGAGATTATCCTTTGATGATGTTTCAAGATCAGGCAAGGATGTTATTAAGGCGACCCAGGTTACTAAAAGCTTTGGGCAAAAAGTGATTTTAAATCAAACAGATCTACTGGTGAGGTATGGTGAACGCGTAGCGCTTCTTGGAGAAAATGGGTGTGGAAAAAGCACATTTGTGAAGTTGCTTCAAAAAGAGTTAATTCCCGATCACGGCGTTATTGAATTGGGGGACAGTGTTCAATCTGCTTACTTACCCCAAGTCATTCGTTTTGAAGATGAAAACAAGACGGTTTTAGACACTTTTAGAGCGGATGAAATCATAGAAGAAGGTAAGGCTAGGGAGTATTTAGCCAAGTTTATGTTTTATGGTAAAACGGTATATACCCATGTAGGTGGATTGTCTGGTGGTGAACGCATCCGCCTAAAGTTAGCTAAGTTATTATATAAAAAGGTAAACCTTCTCATCTTGGATGAACCTACCAACCACCTAGATATTGAGTCCATTGAAACGCTTGAAGAGGCTTTAGATAACTTTACTGGCACCATTTTGTTTATCTCTCATGATAGAGCTTTTATCAAACGCGCGAGTAAACGTATTTTGTCTATAGAAGATGGCAAGCTTGTAAGTTATATGAAGGGGTATGACCATTACCGTGACTTTACTAAAGCTAAAAATAATGCCTTAGATGGCCCTGTGAACACTCCACAAGGGCATACTGAAAGTCAAGGTAAGCAAAAGCAAAGGTTGATGAATCCGACTAAAATGAACTCGAGTAAGATAAATAAAAAATCAAGTAAACCTAAATCGATAAACATAGAAAAAGAAATAAGTAAAATCGAAGAGGAAATTACCTATTTAGAAACTGCCTTAGAAGAGACAGTTGAACTTATGGAGAAACATGCCAAAGATCATGAGCGATTAGAGGAGCTCTATAAAAATCGTTTGAAAATTGAAAACGAGTTAGGGATTGCTTGGCAAAAGTATGAGTCCCTTGGTGTATAAAATATTTAATAAGGATTGAAAGTCTGATGAGTTCTAGGGTTCATCAGATTTTTCATTATTATGGGATTTAAATTCAATCCGTTTTCATTTAAAATAGTATGAAGATACAAGTACACATATGAAAATTGCTTTCTAGGGGGCACAAAAATGAATAGAATTGATAAGATGTATATAGATAATATTATTGAAATAATGGAAAACGGCAGTAACGATTATGATGGAAATGTGCGACCTGTTTATAAGGATGGGACACCATCTCATACGAAGTTTGTAACACAAAACTTCGAAAAATATGACATTTCTAAAGGTGAGTTTCCGATTGTAAATTTGAGACGGATTGGCTGGAAGGCTGGCATAAAGGAGATCTTCTGGATCTATCAGGACCAGTCCAATGAGCTAGAGATGCTCAAAGAAAAGTACAATATCCACTGGTGGGATGAATGGGCTGTCGGAAATGGAAAGACCATTGGAATGCGGTATGGCGCAACTGTAAAAAAATACGACTTGATGCATTCTTTGTTAGAAGGCATTAAAAATCAACCTTATGGAAGACGTCATATCATTAGCTTATGGCAGGAAAATGACTTTGTTGAGTCTGAAGGTTTAAATCCATGTGCATTCATGACCATGTGGAGTGTAAGAAAATCAAAATCTCCTGATGGACTGGAAAAAAGATTTTTAGATATGACTCTGGTTCAAAGATCAAACGATTATTTGGTTGCGGGACATATTAATAAAATCCAGTATGTAGGATTAATGATGATGGTAGCAAAACACTGTGGTTTAGAAACAGGTGTATTTGCCCACTATACGCATAACTTACACATTTATGACAGACACTTTGACCAGGCGCATGAGTTGGTTAAGAGATTTGAAGACAATCCTGATCTTCCAACACCTCAGCTGATTCTAGACACAGATAAAAGCAATTTCTTTGAGTTTAGTATTGATGATTTTAAAATGGAAAACTACGAGCCCTTAAAACCACAGCTTAAGTTTGACTTGGGTATATAAGTCTAAGGAGGCAATATGGCTAATATTAATATAATCGTTGCAATTGGACTTCATAATGAAATAGGTCTTTCAAATGCATTATTATGCCACATTAAACCTGATCTTCAGTACTTTAAAAACGTCACAAAAGGCCACATCCTCATCATGGGCAGAAAAACTTTTTTATCTCTTCCAAATGGTCCGTTAAAAGGCCGAGACAATATCATAATCACTCGCCAAAATGGATTTGAACATGAAGGCGCATATATTGCTAGGAGTGTAGAAGAAAGTTTAAGTATTGCTAAATCCCTAAATGAATCCGAGGATAAAGAAGTTTTCATCATTGGTGGTGGATCTATATACGAACAGTTTATGCCACTTGCTGACAAACTTTATATTACACATATATTCCAAGACTTCGAAGCCAATGTATACTTTCCGAAAATTTCTCAAGAGTGGGAAGTGGAAAAAGTGGTGGCAGACAGAGAGAATATTGAACATATGCATCCTCATGTGTTTACCGTATATAAAAAGAAATAGACAAGGACTGGAATGCCAGTGTCATATTGACACTGGTATTTTTAATGGAAATATCAGTCGAAATAAGCTCAAATGAGAATATTTGTCTTGAAAAAAGGTATATTTATATAAGAAATCGAGTGAGTCATATATAGAGAAAGACGTTGAGTGATAATATGATTAGAAAAGACTATAACGAAATGATTCTTAATAGAATAGAGAAGAATTTTGATAGAATACTGCCACTGGGTGTTGTTGTATCATGGGCTTCAGCTATAGCCATATATCTGAGTCCTATTCCCAATGCATTTTTTTATTATAATATTTCAATAGGTTTAGTATTCTTATTATTCACTATTTACCATAAGAAATTAAACGTGGAGTTAAAGATATTTACGACAATTCTTGTGCCTATAATTATCGCCGTTTTATCCTTTATGGACGGTGGTTTTGATAGTGCCGCTATACAACTTATAATGATCAGTAATGTGGTTGCCGTCTTGTTCTTGTCGAGAAGAAAGAGTTTTTTAATCTCGCTCATTTCGGTCTTAACCTTTATTGGTTTATTCATTTACTCCCATTATAACCCTGTGGATATACCAGTAAAATCTGGACTAGCATTATGGTTCATCCAGTTCATAGTATTTGCAATGTACTTGTTCATTCTACATACTGTGGTTTATTCTGTTCGGGGATATCTACTTGAAAACATTGAAGACCTACAAGACAGTATAGACAGGACCTATACCCTAGCATATTATGACCAACTAACTGGGCTAGCCAATCAATACTTATTCAGAAAATCACTGGATGACAAAGTAAAGGAAAATAGACCAGGATATTTAGTGATATTTAACATTAGGAACCTAGGGTTGATTAACTCACTCTATGATGATGAAACAGGAGATCAAGTTTTACTTCAGATTGCCCATCGATTTAGCCAAATGTCAACTAATGAAGAATTACTGGCAAGGATCAGTGGGAATGAGTTTGGTTTATGGATTCAAGTGGATTCAGATAATGAATTTTTACGACGAATTGATGAGTTTCAGGATTATTTTTATGCACATTTTGATGTTCCAAAAGTAACTAAACGTATTGAGTTTAATATAAGTTATAAAATGTATGAGCCAGGGATGGATATTGAAGAAGTATACCACCAAGCAAAACTAGCTTTAACCTATGCTAAAACACGTGAATCACATGCTGTTATTCCTTACGATGAGCGATTAGAAGACATCCTTAAAGAGGAGTCTTTCCTTAGAGACCGACTAGAAATAGCACTCTTTAACAAGACGTTTGAAGTATATTATCAAGCAAAATTAGATGCTATTCAGAAGAAAGTTGTGAGTGTGGAAGCACTGGCGCGGTGGAATGATGAAGTTCTTGGGCGTGTGAGTCCAATGGTCTTTATTCCTGCTCTTGAAAAAATGAACCATGCAGTTAAGTTCGGACGAATTATTCTTAAAAAAGTACTTGGTGACGTAAATGCCTTAAAAACAAAGTATTCAGAGGAAATAAAAATATCTATAAACATCTCTCCATCTCATCTTATTTCTAAAGGGTTTGTACCTTTTGTGGATGGTCTTGTTCAAGAATTAGATATAAACCCTCAAGATATTATATTTGAGATCACAGAAGAGGTTATGATTGAAAACTTTGAAGAGGTTAGAAGTATTTTTGAGAAACTCCGACACGTTGGGTTTAGAATATCACTAGACGACTTTGGGTCAGGATACTCTTCTTTAAATTACTTGGTTAAGCTAGATATTGACGAGTTAAAGATCGATCGGTCATTTGTTGAGCAAATTGAGACTAATAACAAAATAGACATAATGTTTGAGATGATTATGCGTTTGGCACATGACTATAAACTAAATGTGGTTGCTGAAGGTGTAGAGACTTTTGGTCAGTACAATAAACTTCTTGAGATGGGATGTCATGAAATTCAGGGGTATTATTTTTCTAGACCAGAGCCAATTGAGATGCAAGCCGTTGATTATGACGAGACCGTATCTAATGAACAAATTGACATTTTATAGAAGGTTAAAATGGTTCAAATATTGGCGTAGTAAAACACTTCTAACTCAACTCCTAAAAATAACATTACATAGAATTTTAAAAGTCTAGGGCGATTAACCACCCTAGACTTTTAAATTTGTGTCTGAATATACTATTTCTCCACTTTTCTAAAGTGGTTAAAAATCATAGAATAATGCGCACGCCCTTGTGATTTTGAGCGTATATCGGTTGCGTAACCGAATAACTTAGAAAGTGGCACCATTGCTCGAATGACTTGCCCATCGGGTATCATTTCCATACCTTCTAAAACACCTTTTCTAGCGTTAATATCACTAACAATATCTCCAACATAAGTGTCAGGAACAGTCACTTCCACCTTAAAAATGGGTTCTAGTAAAATGCTGCTCCCTTTATCAAGAGCTTCTTTAACAGCCATTGAAGCAGCGGTTATAAATGCAACTTCAGTTGAATCTTCATCCCTGTAATCGGCATCATAGAGTTCTACGTCAACATCAACCACTTCATATCCACCTAGTACGCCAGATTGCAGAGCCTGTTTGAAACCTTCCAAAGCAGCATCAATAAATGCTTTAGGAATATGGTTCTTTTTTAGGCTATGGTGAATGTGGTGCCCTTGGCCTCTTGGGTTAGGTGTTAACCGCGCTTTAACCTTTGCATATATATCAATTCCAATCTTGTCCTTAGATACCTCATACTCAATGTTTACAGCCTTTGATATGGTTTCTTTATAAGAAACTTGAGGTTTCCCAACATTCGCCTGAACCTTATGTTCTTTAAGCAGACGGTCTAAGATGATTTCAAGATGTAATTCACCCATGCCTGATATAATCGTTTGTCCAGTCTCAGGGTGGATGTAGGTTTTAAAAGTGGGGTCCTCTTCAGCGAGTTTTCCAAGTGAAGTGATTAACTTTTCTTGGTCGCCTGGAGTTTTTGGTTCAACTGCAACAGAAATGACTGGCATTGGAAAGTCCATGGATTCAAGAATGATCGGAGCATGTTGTGCACTTAATGTGTCCCCAGTTGTTGTGTGTTTTAGACCAATAATTGCAACGATATCACCTGTATGAATGGCTTCTATTTCCTGGCGTTTATCTGCGTGCATTTGCAAAATTTTACTGACCCGTTCTTTCTTGTTTTTGCTTGCATTTAATACGTTGCTACCAGCTTTTAATCCACCTGAGTAGACACGTAAATAGGAGAGTTTGCCAACGTAAGGATCGGTCATAATTTTAAAGACCAAAGCGCAAAAGGGTTCTTTATCATCTGCATGCCTAAAAATATCATCCCCTGAGGGTTTATGACCTTCAATAGCCGGTACTTCTAATGGTGAGGGGAGTAAAGCCACAACAGCATCGAGTAGGGGTTGAACCCCCTTATTTTTATAGGCTGCACCACAAAACACAGGTACAACTTTGTTGTCAATGGTTGCTTGCCTTAAAACTTGGACAAGGGCTTCTTTTGAGAGGGTATCCCCTTCAAGATATTGCATCATAAGCTGGTCGTCTAGTTCAGCGATGGTTTCAATCATATGTTCTCTATGGGTACGGGCCTCTTCTAACCATTTATCAGGAATATCCCTGACTTCAAGAGTTTCTCCACCTTTACCAGTATTATAGATTGCCTTCATATCCATCAATGATATGACACCTTCAAAAGATTCTTCAGACCCCATTGGAATTTGCAGGGGGAGGGGATGTGCACCTAATCTGTCCTTGATCATGGATACAGACCGGCTGAAGTTAGCTCCCGCTACATCCATTTTGTTGACAAAAGCAATACGGGGTACATGGTAGTGGTTGGCTTGTCGCCATACTGCTTCAGTTTGTGGTTCTACGCCACCTTTAGCATCTAGTAGTACAATGGCGCCGTCAAGGATTCGCAATGAACGTTCAACCTCAACTGTAAAGTCAACATGACCAGGTGTATCAATAATATTTATTCGTGTGTCATGCCAGTGGCAAGTTGTCGCTGCTGAAGTAATTGTAATGCCTCGTTCTTGTTCTTGCTCCATCCAGTCCATAACCGTAGAACCTTCATGAACTTCACCAATTTTGTGTGTTAGACCTGTGTAGTATAAAATGCGCTCAGTTGTAGTGGTCTTACCTGCATCTATATGAGCCATGATGCCTATGTTACGTGTGTTTTTGAGTGCGTGGGTTCTGCTCATATTTCGTCTCCTTCTAATGCTGTAGTTAATGACTCTTTTACCCAATTATGGATAGGCTTATCGAAAATGATTGGAATTATCCTAATTTTGGGTATAAAGCTTTGAAGAGGAGGAATCATCATGTATGTAGCTTTTTTAAGAGGAATAAACGTAAGTGGAAAAAACAAAATTGTAATGAGCGACCTTGTTAAGTCCTTTGAAAATCAGGGGTTTTTATCTGTAAAACACTATTTAAATACTGGAAACATCGTATTTAACGTTGAAAACGCAAGTTCAACTATAAAGTCAATGGAGCAATCTATTACTGAGATGATTCGAAATGAGTTTGACTTAAACATTCACGTAATCGTTTTATCAAAAAAAGACTTAGTCCAAATTACTGAGGCCTACCCATTTGAATCTGAAGATGGCAAGAATATGTATGTGACCTTGATGCAAAACCCACCCATTCCTGAGTTATCAAGTTCCATTGAAAGTGTAAAAAAACCTGTGGACTCTTTCTTAATTACTGGGAATGTCCTGTACTTATACGTTCCTTCGGGATATGGTAAATCGAAACTAAGCAATAATTTCATTGAGAAAAAAGGCCAAGTCACAGCCACAACAAGGAACATCAATACATTTAAGAAATTGCAAAATATGTTGTAATCCAGCTCATTTTCCTAATTGGATGATATGATAGATGTGAGGACTTCTAAATACATTTAACAAGGAGTTATAACATTGACAGTTAATAAATCAATAAATAAATCATTTAAAGAAAGATTATGTGAACCACTGGAGCAAATTACTTTGGAACAAGCTCAAAGTTTACTAAAAAAACACATAAAGATTGAGGAAAAATCAGAAGAAGTTAAGCTTGAAAATGCGGTGGGCCGTATTCTCACAGGTCATATTTATGCGGATATAGACCAGCCGCCATTCCATAGGTCGCCACTGGATGGTTATGCACTTAAAGCATCAGATGTAGTGGGTGCAAGCCAGGAGGAGCCATGCAAGTTAAAGGTGGTGGGAACCCTATATGCGGGTGATTCCCATAAGGTATGCCTTGGAAAGGGACAAGCGGTGCGCATTATGACCGGTGCTCCTATTCCTGACCAGTGTGACCTTGTAATAAAACAAGAGGATACAGACTATGGTGAGCAAGAGGTTGCCATTTTCAAAGGACAAGAAGCTTTTAAAAACTTCTGTTTTAGTGGCGAAGACTATAAGTCAGGAGACATTCTTGTAGAAAAAGGCTCAATACTTAACAGCGAAAGTATTGGTATAATAGGAAGCACAGGGCACTCAACTGTTCGGGTGCGTAAAAAACTAAAAGTTGGCCTGCTTTCAACGGGTGCTGAACTTGTTGGTCCAGGTGGCTTATTAAGCCATGGTCAGATCTATAATAGTAACCTGTATGCCCTGAGTGCGAGGCTAATAGAACTTGGTTGTGACCCTGTAGTATTAGAACATTCAGGGGACTGCATCCAATCAACTCTTGAAGAAATTAGACTAAAATTTGATGGTCTTGATGTTATGATTTCAACAGGCGGTGTTTCTGTTGGTCAAAGAGACATTATGCATGAAGTTCATTCAAAACTTCATGCTAAGAGGCTTTTTTGGAAGTTAAAATTAAAACCGGGTTCGCCGGTTTTAGCAAGTATATACAAAGGAAAACTATTCTTAAGCTTATCGGGCAACCCAATGGCCGCGGGTGTAACTTTTGAACTCATGTTTACTGACCTACTAAACCACTGGTTAGGTGACCAGGTATCAAAAGTTGAAAAGGTGAATGCTGTGGTGGATGGCCAGTATTTAAAAGTGAGTAAAATCAGACGATTTATTAAAGCTAAACTGGTTCAAAATACTGTGTATTTAAGCTCTGATAAGATTGCATCTGGAAACTTAAAATCAACTGTAGGTTGTAATTGCCTAGTTGAGATCCCTGCTGGAAATACAGGGGTTAAAAGTGGTGATATCCTTAGGGTGTTTTTATATAGGAGGACATAAATGGCTGATAAGTTAACACATTTTGATGCATCTGGTAAGGCAGTTATGGTTGATGTTTCAGACAAAAATGACACGGTTAGAACAGCTGTTGCAAAGGCTCAAATTATGATGTCTTCTCAAACATATAGTGCTATTGAAAAAGGTCAAATAGGAAAAGGCGATGTGCTTGGAGTGGCACGTGTTGCCGGCATTATGGCTGCTAAAAAAACGTGGGACTTGATCCCCATGTGCCATCCGCTCATGTTATCAAAATGTACGGTTGATTTTGAACTTAAAGACGGATGTGTTTTTATCGAAGCGCTAGTAAAAACGACTGGTAAAACTGGGGTTGAAATGGAAGCCCTTACAGCGGCTTCAACAGCTGCACTAACAATTTACGATATGTGTAAAGCAATTGATAAAAATATGATTATTAACGATATACATTTAGTTAGAAAAACAGGTGGAAAGAGTGGCGATTTCGTACATGAACGTTAAACGCACGGCAAGCTTATTTTACTTAATATGTCTGTTGTTTATTGCTATGCCTCTATTCAGCCTCGTATTTTCAACAACAGATGGTGTTCATTTAATTGGAAACACAGCTTTAACAAATGCCATTGGTGTAAGTATGAAATCAACCAGTGTGATGATGATTGTTACAGTTTTAATAGGAACTCCAGCAGCTTATGCTTATGCACGGGTTTTGGTAAATAGAAGTAAGCTGTTAAATGTATTGCTGGATTTACCGCTGGTATTACCACCAGCTGTTGCGGGTCTTCTTTTATTGATGACCTTTGGCAGAAGAGGTTGGATCGGGGGTGCCTTGTATGCACTTGGAATTCAGATTCCATTTTCATTAACCGCGGTTATAATGGCTCAAATTTTTGTTGGCCTTCCTATATACATAAAAACAGCTGCTGAAGGATTTGCAAGTGTAGATGAACGTTTAGAACTCACAGCAATGACACTTGGTGACACGCGTTTAAAAGCATTTATTAAAGTCACATTACCTCTTTCAGCCTCAAGTGTCTTAACAGGTGCTATTATGGCTTGGGCAAGAGGATTAGCTGAATTTGGTGCAACGATTATGTTTGCTGGTAATTTAAAAGGTGTTACGCAAACACTACCACTTGCTATTTACTCAGCCATGGAAACAGACCTAGGTGCAGCACTGGGTATTGCACAAGTTATGGTGGTTATTTCAATGGTTCTACTCGTATCTGTACACTTCATTTCAAAAGGTGGAAGAAGGCATGTTTAAATGTGATGTAACTAAAGAAATAGGTCCCATTACTTTATCCTGCGACTTGAAGGTAGAAAATAATAGGTTGTTGGTCATATTAGGGCCGTCAGGGTGTGGAAAATCAACCTTGTTAAACCTGATTACAGGAATAATGGAACCTGATACAGGTCATATTTCCATAGGCAATGTGACCGCATTTAACAAAGAAAATAAACTGAACCAAAACATATCTGAAAGACACATTGGTTATATCCAGCAAAGTGGATATTTGTTTCCACATATGAATGTAAAACAAAACATTTTATATAGCATTCCAAAAAAAGTCAGACCTGAACATGATGAAAGATATCAAGATTTGATGAAACTCTTAAACTTGGAAGAACATGAAATGTCGTATCCCAACCAGCTTTCTGGTGGTCAGAAACAACGGGTTGCTATAGGACGGGCTTTAATGATGTCTCCGAGACTCATGTTATGGGACGAACCCTTTAGTGCACTGGATCATCAGATAAGAAAAGAAATGCGTACACTGGTAAAAAAGGTAAAAAAAGAGCTTGGTATCCCAATGATCTTTGTAACACATGATTTGGATGAGGCTTACGACCTTGCAGATGACTTAGCTGTAATGGATTTTGGTAAAATACTCCAAAATGGTGACCGGTCAACGGTTATGAGTTTTCCTAAAACATCGAGGGTGCAAGACATAATTGGTAAAGGTATGGGACCGGTCGTTATTGGATTCTCTGGTGTTTCGGGGTCAGGCAAAACAACAGTTATTGAATATCTTATTCGAGATCTGAGACAATTAGGTCTAAAGGTTGGAACAATAAAACACGATGGACATGATTTTGATATGGATCACCGCGGGAAAGATTCTTATAGACATCGCCAAGCGGGTGCCAATAGAGTGATTGTTTCATCTTCAAAGAAATATGCTATTTTGACCACAAATGAAAACGAAGAAATGACTTTAGAAGCCTTATTGTCCGAGCAAAGGGACATGGATGTAGTTATATTTGAAGGTTTTAAACACTCTGTATTCAAGAAGTTCGAAGTTATCCGGGGGGAGGTATCACAAGAACCCGTTTGTGACCCAGATGCACTACTTGGCATTATCTCTGACTTAGATCTTAAAATCGTAAACAGTCAATCAGAAACAGTACCGGTTTATCCAATGGATGCTTACTCAGAACTGGTAGCTTATATACTTGACAGGATAAAGGAGAATAAGGGTGAAAGATAAAAAAGGGCGTACTATTGATTATCTGCGTATATCCTTAACAGACCGGTGTAATTTGAGGTGTATTTACTGTATGCCGGAAGGTTCTGTAGAACATATAACTCAGGAAGAACTACTATCGTATGAAGAAATTGAGAGAATAGCTAAGGCAACATCGGTATTAGGTGTAAAGAAAATTCGTCTGACTGGTGGGGAACCCCTGGTTAGAAATAATATAGAATCACTTATACGATCATTAAAAGCTATCCCAGGAGTTGAAGAAGTTTCGATTACAACAAATGGAGTTCTTTTGTCAAAGATGATCGATGGATTGGTTGAAGCAGGGCTTGACCGAATTAACTTAAGTATAGACAGTTTAAAAGATGACAAGTTTAAAATAATAACCAGAGGGGCACAACTCGCAGATATATTTGATGGGATGCATAAGGCATTAAACCATGGCTTAAAGGTAAAAATCAATGTGGTTTTAATCAAGGGTGTTAATGAAGACGAAGCTTTAGACTTTGTTGAACTTATAAAAGACCATCCTGTTGATGTTAGATTTATTGAACTCATGCCAATAGGTGAAGGAACCCGTTATGTTGGTATAAATAATTCTGAACTTATTGATAAGATTCGCACGGCAGGTTACCCTTTACAAGAAATTGAATATTTGTTGGGGAGCGGGCCAGCTAGGTATTTTGAGTTAAATGATGCTAAAGGAGATCTAGGGTTTATAAGCCCAATGAGCCACCAGTTTTGTGAAACGTGTAATCGTGTACGTTTAACTCCAGAAGGGTATTTGAAACTTTGTTTACATTCAGGACATGGGGTTGATTTAAGAGCCGAGCTAAGAAAAGGTGCCTCAGATGAAAGCCTAACTCAGATTATTGAAGAAGCGATCGTTTGTAAACCAAGTGCACACCAGTTTAGTGAGTTTAGTTCAGAAAAAGACCATAGGAGTATGAACCAGATTGGGGGATAACATGGCAAAAATTATAGCTGTATGTACAAGTGAAAATAAAGGGACACAGAAAATACAACAAGATTCTATTGAGCTGGTAAAAGAACATGGTATTGTTGGTGACGCCCATGCAGGCAATTGGCATAGACAAGTGAGTTTATTGTCATTTGAAAAAATAGAAGCCTTTAAAGCCAAAGGGGTAGATTTGCTAAATGGAGCATTTGGAGAAAATATTATTGTTTCAGGTATAGATTTATCAACACTTCCAATTGGTACATTATTAAAGTCCGGTTCAGTAACTTTAGAAGTCACGCAAATTGGTAAAGAGTGTCATAACCATTGTACAATATATCATCAAGTGGGGGACTGTATTATGCCTAGAGAAGGCATATTTGCAAAAGTAGTCACTGAAGGACGTTTGCAAAAAGGTGATGAAATCCATGTTGTTGAGTAATCGCTTAGGACTAGTAATAGTATTTTTGAGTCTCCTTCTTTTTGGGTGTACTTCAATCGTATCTGAAAACGAACCGGATGAGGTTGTAGTCTTTGCTGCATCTTCCCTTACCAACGTGCTTGAAGATATGAAAATAGAATTTGAGACCCTATATCCTGAAGTTAAGATCCGAATAAATTTTGCCGGCTCAAAAACACTTAGAAGCCAAATAGAAAACGGTGCACAACCAGACCTGTTTTTATCAGCAAACAAAGGGCATTATATGTCACTTCATGACCAGGACATGTTTCAGGTTGGCGGACCACTTGTTGAGAACACAATGGTCATTATTACACATAAAGAATCTGAAAAAAATATTCAGAATCTAAAAGACTTAACAGGAGATGTCCAATTGGTTTTAGCCGAGCAAAGTGTGCCCGCTGGGGCATATGCACATGAGATTTTAAAGAAATTTGACTTTATTAATGACACGGAATACTACGAAAATATCACTTCAAATTTAGTTTCAGAAGAGTCAAATGTGAGACAAGTTTTAATGAAAGTTACCCTGGGTGAAGCGGATGCTGGATTTGTTTATAAAACAGATGTAATTAAGTCAGTTAGGGACAAGATAAAAGTCACCGAGATTGAAGACGTATATAAAAGTAATGCTGTTTATTACGGTGGTATTTTAAAAGAATCAGAAAAGGAGACCGCCCAGCTTTTTTATGACTTCGTCATGGGTCAAATAGGACAACAAATATTTGAAAGTCATGGTTTTATAATTAAATAGTCAAAAGTTGACTTTGTGGAATCTTTCCAGTGTTATAATGATGTAAACGGTCTATAGCAAGGAGGGTCTTTATGAAAGTTACAGCCATAATCCTCGCTGGAGGAAAGAGCAGAAGAATGGGTGGAGACAATAAAGCATTTGTAAAGTATCACGAAGTTACTTTATTAGAACGCGCTTTATTAAAAACAGAGAAGTTCTGTGAAGTTTTGATCATATCTTCTGAGGAAAATTTTGACGACTATATAGCCTGGATCAATGATGAAGGATCGAGGCTTTCTTTACATTTAAAATCGAAAATAAGAGTTGTAAAAGATGAAATTGAAGAGAAGGGACCACTTGGGGGGATATATACAGGTTTAATGCACTCGAGCTGCGAAAAGTCAGTGGTTATGCCAATCGACACCCCTTTGCTCCCAGTAGAGTACTTTGATTTTCTATTGTCAAAAGCTGAAAAATATGATGGTGTAACAGCAAAAATCAATGGATTTATGCAACCTGCATGTGCTGTATACAACAAGTCTGTGAAGGAAAAAATCAAAAACCTCATTAGACAAGATGTGCTCAGTTTACGTGAAATGATAGATTACTTAAATGTTCTTGTAATAGAGGAGCAAGATTTGTCCACATATGGGCTACGGTCACAACAGTTTATGAATGTGAACTCCTTAAAAGAGTTAAGACAGCTTGTCAGTTATGAAGATTAATTTTCCTATAGATTTGATTAGGTTCATTACATACGTGAGGTATCTTAGTAGGAGTTATGAGTATAATCACTGTGGATGAAAGGAGATGTCATGGGTTCAATAGGTTTAGGTGTCCTCTACATTTCAATTGCAGTTGCCCTGATATTAATGATATTTAATGCGTGGAAGTTTCAATCATTCAACAGTAAAGACAAACTTTATTACATGTTAATGCTAACGTGTATTACACTTTGGTTGTTTTCAAATTCACTTAGGAGTTTTTCTTCATCAGAAGCTGGGGTGCTATTTTGGCATGAAGCCAAGTTTTTAGGTGTTGCGCCAATGCCAAGTCTAATCCTCTTATTTGCCTTGTCATATACTAAAAGAAGTAATAAATGGATCGACAAACTTCCTAGTTTTTTAGCACTCTACACAGGTGGCGTTTTATTTTTGATTGCAACGAACACCTACCATTATTTGTTTAGGAAGTCTTTAGACGTGGTTCATTTAGACTCTATGATGATTGTAAAGAATGTGAATGGGCCTTTGTTTTGGTTCCATACAGGATTCACATACACATTAATACTTGTGAGTATGATCCTATTTTTTATTCATTTTAGAAGAATGCCGTCTTATTACAAGGGCCAGCCCCTTATACTGATACTAGCCCTCCTTCCACCACTGGTTGTAAATTTTAATTTTGTCTTTTCTTTCTTCGACGAGAGTTATGACCTAACAGCTATTGGATTTATCATATCGGCAGTTGTCTTTCAGTGGGCAATTTTTAAGTATAGAGCGCCTGAAATAATTCCTATAGCAAGGAGTTTAATTGTTGAGAATATGAACCACGTACTTATTGTGGTTGATTTAAATGGACTCATAGTTGACTATAATAAAACAGCTCAACGTGTTTTAGAAGGATTTGATTTTGCCGTTGAAGGTAGGCGATTTGAGACTGCATTTGAAGCATTCACCCAAAAGTTTAATGGAGAGTTAATTACAGAAGGGCAGTTAACAGAGTTTAGGATGAATCTCGAAGGAAGAACAAGGTATTACGCTTACGAGCAATCTCCAATTCTTGATAAAAATAGACAAATTGGCACTCTTGTCATGTTTAATGACATGACTGAACAAAGAGAAATGATGACTAAACTGGAAAACATGGCTAAGATTGATTCCTTGACAGGCTTGTATAGTCGTGTTTATTTTGAAAGTATAATTGATTCAATTAACGATGTGTCTAATGGTCAAATGAATGTTCTTTATGGGGGCATTAATGGATTCAAGATCATTAATGAGACCTTTGGGACTAACATTGGAGATCAACTTCTAAAAGAATTGGCTTCTGTAATAAAAGAAGCTTGTGGTCAAGGGGCAGTTGTCGTGCGCTCTGGTGGAGATGAGTTTATGGCTATTGTCTCTTGTTCGGAAAAAGAACTTGTGACAATTGTGGAAAATATAAATGACGGATGTGAAAAAATAAGTCATAAAGGTGCGAGTTTGTCATTTTGTCAGTCCTATAGTATGCGTCGGGGTGAACCCATACATCTTAGAGAGCTTATAGCCAAAGCAAGTAAACGTATGTATAGAAAAAAGTTAAATGAAAGCCAAAGCTCGCGTAGCTCACTTATTAGTTCCTTAAAAACAGCACTAGAGCAAAGTGATTTAGAAACTAAAGCCCATGCGGATCGAACCCAAGAACTCGCATTAAAAATAGGCAATTATATTGGGCTTAATGATAGTACATTAAACGATCTTTCAATGTTATCGGTTTTACATGACATTGGAAAGATTGCCATTCCTGATTCCATACTGCTTAAACCAGGTCGCTTAACAGATGAAGAATTTGATATTATGAAAACACATACTGAAAAAGGCTATGTAATTGCACTTGCTTCCCCTGAACTCGTTAGTATTGCTGACGGTATATTACACCATCACGAGAAGTGGGACGGTACAGGTTACCCAGCAAAACTAGCAGGAGAAGACATTTCAATAGAAGCGCGTATTATTTGTTTGGTTGATGCATTTGACGTTATGACCAATTCAAGGCCATACAAGAAAGCAATGCCGATAGAAGATGCAATTGCCGAAGTAAAGCGGTGTAGTGGTAGCCAGTTTGACCCAAAACTTGTAGATGTTTTGGTTGAACTTATTGAAAGAGAAGTTGCTAGATAGTAGGACATAGACAATTAGTTTAAATAATAAACTATAGGTTAAATTAAAACTTTAATCAAACTATATCTCATTAAGTCGTGACCACAATTATAAAACCAATTTATAATTGTGGTTTTTATTATGTGTAGATAAAAATAGGTTCCTCTTGGTAAGAGCTGGCATGGTTTTATTAAAAAGCGTGTATAGTAATGAGTAAGTAAATTATTTGTCCAAAACTCAAGTATGCACAAAATGAATAATTATTCATTTTGTGCATACTTGAGTTTTTTTGGTGAATAAATGACAAAAGGACGTTTTGTATTGAAAAATAGCAAAAAAAATAAAAAAATTTCTAAAAAAGACTTGAAAATATAAAATACATACGGTATAGTTAATGAAAATTATGAATAAAAATACAAATAAACTTATAAAAATTTGGAGGGGAAAGAAATGAAGAAATGGTTATCGGTAATGATGGTTTTGGTTTTAGCAGTATCAGTATTAACAGCATGTGCAACACAAGAGGAAAGTGCTAGTGAAGATGTAAAGGTTATTAAAGTAGGACTAGATGATGCATACCCACCTTTTGAATATCATGATGAAGAAACAAACGATTTAATCGGTTTTGATATTGACTTTGCAAAAGCTTTAGCAGAAGAAATGGGTGCGGAAATTGAGTTTGTACCTACAGCTTGGGATGGTATTTTTAATGGTGTTAATACGGGGCAGTATGACATGATCGTGTCATGTGTCAGCATTACACCAGATCGTATAGAAGCCTTCGAAATGACTAAACCTTACTTGGCTAATGGAATTGTTATTGTATCTGCAGCGGATGGACAACCTGCGACAAGTGTTGAAGATTTAGCTGGCAAAAAAGTAGGGGTTCAGCTTGAAACAACAGCTGATATTGCAGCAAAGAAGTTTATTGCAGATGGATATGACTTAGGTTTATCTCAGTTTAACTCTGTTATGGAAGCATTCGCGGCCCTTAAAGGTGGCTCAATCGAATACATTATGGTAGACAGTTCAGTGGGTGGATTCTACATTGCCAACGATCCTGAATCTTTTAAAATCACATCGGGATTACTATCTAATGAGCCGATTGGTATTTGTATCGCAAAAGGAAATGAAGAATTGGCATCTGATGTAAACGCTGCAATTGCGTCCCTTCAGGGCAGTGGGAAAATGACGGAGATATCTACGAAGTGGTTCTCAGAAGATTTTGCGACACAAATTGATGAAGACATTAAAGTCATTGAGTAAACAATAACAAGGTAAAGGTTTTTTAGGTGACCTACTGAAAATAGTGGGTCACTCTTCATATTCAAGAGAAATCTCAGATCAGGCCATTTGACTGAAATGAGGTCTGGTAAAGGGTGGAGGATTACATGTTAAATCCAGTTCAAATAGAAGCGATTATAAAGGGAACAGGTTATACAATTATTATTGCACTTGTTGCAGTACTAATTGGTATAGTTTTTGGAATGTTGGTAGCTATAGGTAGGATTTCAAAGAACAAACTCATGAACAGACTTACATGGATTTATGTATGGTTCTTTAGGGGAACGCCGTTGTTATTGCAGTTGTTCATGATTTTTTACGCTATGCCTCTTATCATGAAAGATGTTTTTGGCAGACCCTTTCCAATGAACCCGCTAATGGCGTGTTTCATAGCCTTTTCATTAAATTCAACAGCATATCTTGCAGAATTTTTCAGAGCGGGTATTGAATCGATAGACAAAGGTCAAATGGAAGCTGCAAAAGCCTTGGGTATGAGTTATAATCAGGCCATGTTTCAAATTATAATTCCTCAATCATTTAAAAGACTATTGCCGTCCGTTGGTAATGAGTTCATCATGTTAATCAAAGATACTTCATTAGCATCTACAGTTGCTATATCAGACCTGCTCCGTACAACCAAAACAATGAGCAGTTCGTCTGGAAAATGGATTTACTATGTCTATGCAGCAGTAATATATCTGGTTTTAACTTCAATTATCCAACTTGGATTTGAAAAGATTGAAAAGAAGGTGGGCGTTTATGAGTAAGTCAGCAAAAAAAGAAATGATAAAAGTTGTAAATGTCCACAAGTATTTCGGGGAGTTAGAAGTATTAAAAGGCATAGACTTTTCAGTTGAAGAAAATGAAGTGGTTTGTGTACTTGGTGCCAGTGGATCAGGAAAATCCACATTGCTTAGATGTCTCAATCATTTAGAACGAATTACGTCAGGTGAAGTCTATATTGATGGGGAAATAGCGGATAAAAGAAAAGATAACCAGGACTTAATTCACATAAAACAAGAACATGCACAGGAGTTGTGTATGGAGTTAGGTATGGTATTTCAGAGGTTTAATCTCTTCCCACATTTAACAGCACTTGAGAATGTAATGAAGGCACCTATGCTGGTAAAAAAAATGAGCCAACAAGAAGCAAAAGCGGATGCACTAAAACTGCTTGATGCAGTAGGACTTGGAGACAAAGCTAATGAATATCCATCAAGACTGTCGGGTGGACAACAGCAAAGGGTAGCAATAGCAAGGGCTTTAGCTATGAAACCCAAAATAATGTTGTTTGACGAACCCACATCTGCTTTAGACCCAGAGTTGGTTGGAGAAGTCCTAGAGGTAATGAAAAATCTTGCAAAAGATGGCATGACGATGATCGTTGTAACCCACGAAGTAGGATTTGCACGAGAGGTGGGAGACCGTGTAGTATTTATGGATGCAGGTGTTATTTGTGAAGAAGGACCACCTAGTGAAGTGATCGATAATCCTCAGGAAGAAAGGACAAAAGCTTTCTTTAGTAAAATATTGTAATCTGCACTAATTATATCTAGGTAGTTAGTACTAACATATAGTTATATTAAATCAATTCTTGCTTTTTCGACAAAATTCGAGTATACTATGTTTAAGAATTGTTGAGATTGGGTACGAAACAATTTTCGAACTCAGATATGGCACAGAATACGCTAGTTGATAATTACTCTACGTTTTACTATACAACCAGCATTTATACTAGTTTGTACTACTATTCGCAGCAACCCCAATTTCAGCGATTGAAAATGATAATGAAACCGACATCAAAGATGTCGGTTTTTTTGTGTTTAATATACCACTTAGTATCTTTATAAAAATATTACTCTGCAAAGTAATAGTCTCGCAGAGCTCGGTACTTAGGACTGTCTGACCACTCTTGGTTCAAGTGGTGAATCACACCGAAATCCCCGTATTTGTTTGGCGCTTCAATTGAAACAAAATAGGTTACTAACCCACCCACTTCTTTATCCCAAAGCTTCATAAAACGCATGTAAGCATGGTACATATTTTCATGACTGTTGACCTCTTTCATAATTTTAACTAAAAGTTCATCTTCAGGATAAAACAGACTTACAAAATGACTTCCAGCTTCGTATGTGACCAGTTCAAAATCATTTGCCGTGGCCAGCTCTTGGTAATAAGGAATGAGTTCTTCATGGAGTTTAATAAATTCATCTTCAATTTTCTCAAACTGCCTTTCTGGACTCAGGTCTTTTGTAATCCGGTCCCCAATGTCATTGGCGACTTCACCTCCAAAGTATGGCGCAATAGCCAAACAGTCCACTTTATAAGCATTAGGATTAATTTGACGTGTTTTTAATCCGTCCACTATTGCTTTTCCTTGCTCAGGGTTTACATACTCTAGGCTGAGTACAGATTTAAATGTGACCTCATCCATGTTTTCTTCCATAATTTCGAATATTTCAACGGACCTTTTAACAGCATAAAGTGAACCGATGAGATGGTTTGATTCAGCTTTAATGCCTTCTTTTTGGCCCATTGCAATCGCATAATCATAAATTGGATACAGGAAGTTAAAAGGCTCATTGCTATACTCAACATATAGGGTCAGGTCATTTCTCAATTCACTTTCAAAAAGTATGGAAAGTTCTTTAATATAGGTGTCATCAGCCGCGTGAGGGAGGGTAATCCATGGATCTTTCCCAGTACGGTTACACAAGTCAATAATATACTCATAAGCTAACCCACCGAGTTCCATATCGTTTTGTGTATAGTGATTTGGTTTTGTACGATTCTGCCATGAAATGTTCCCATTTTCTTCTGTGTAGAGGGCTTTCATAAATCTTAAAGTCCCCATGGGCTCAATGAATTTGAGTAATTTTGGATGGTAAGGATTGTCCATATACGTTTCAGAATACCCTGGCATAACAAAAGATATATTTCTTATTGGATTATCTTTACTTGATCGTTTTATAATGAGGTTTACACCAAAATCACTGGTTTCTTGAATAGAAACGGGGTGCTGTTTGTTGGCTTCATCAAAGGTAAGGACATGGTCACCAAAATCTAAAAGAATCTCTCCTTGGCCTTCAAAACGAAGGTGGTATACCCCTGTTGGGTAAGTCAAGTCATTATAATTGTTATCGAAAAACATAAGGGTATGAACTTGATAAGATTTGCCATTACTTATGTAGGGGATTTCAAGCGGGTACCCGTACTCCCCAAGAGGGATGTCAACAGAGTTTATATCCCACTTCTGCATGTCTGTATCTTGGACATACCAAGTCCACGACTGTTTCATAAAATCTGTAAACATCCACTGGGTTGACCAGTAGTGGTTGTGAGATAAGTTCATACCAAGATTGTTTACATTAGGATGTGTTACATAAAAAGCATCGAGTTTTTGACTGTAATATGCATCTAGACCAGTTTGAGCAACTTTAGAAGAAAATGCATCCGCAATGGCTGTGTCCGTGAAATCAACTTGTACAGCAGGGATCTTATTCCCCAAATAGTAAAAATCAGTATAAGCAAATGTACTTTGTTGGGTGAGTACGATACAAATTATGAATAGAAACAAACGCTTGAACATAAATCCTCCTTGTTAGACATCATTTATCTAAATATCGGCATGTTTTTTTAGAAGTTTGGGTATAAATAATTAAATTGAACAATTTATTTAGATTGTCGAAATATTATATTGAATGTTCAACTAATTAACCCTTATAATATATTGGAAATTATATATAGAGATCGTACTATAAACACCTTACTAGGGGAGTGGGGAACATGAAAATCAAAAATATATCATTAAGAACAGCCGTCATTGTACCTATTGTCATTATTATGTTAATGATTTTAGGGATCTTTGTGTATTTTAATCAAAGAGACTATGACTTTCTAGCAAAAGAACAAGGATCGAAAATTTTAGAGGCACTTTATCTAAATACTGAACAACGCATTAGTGAATTGTTAATGGAACCACAAAGAGCCAATGGCTATTATGAAGACTACATTGCACGTGCTGAACTATTCGACTTAGAAGATAAAGTGGAGGTTGAGGCGTATACATTGGAGTTTATGAAGAAAGTTCGCCAAGACTTGCCACAAATAAGTGCTATGAGTTTTGGGGATGAACAAGGTGACTTCGCAGGGTTTAGAGTGAATGATGATGATTCCTACGGTTTAATGGTAAAAGACAGTCGAACCAATTATGACTTAAATATTTACGCAAATGAAACCATGGACTCTGAGTTGTTGGCTGGATTTGAGGGGTATGATCCACGTACACGGCCTTGGTATGTTCCGGTCAAAGACAATCAATTGACCCAGTGGTCAGAAGTATATGTAAACTATGATGAAAAAATGGAGTTGACGGTAACGTCCTTGGTGCCTGTATTTGACAAAAAAGGTACATTTCGAGGTGTTGCGGGAACAGATGTTAAGTTTGATATGATCAATGAGTTTTTAATTGGTGAACCTATTAAAGGAAATGGCGTTATATATATCGTAGACCAAGAGTGGAATATTTTAGCCCATTCACTGGAAGAAGATTATGTCAAAGTCATTGAAGGGGATCCACCGACTGCTGTCATGTTACATGCAGACGAGTCTAGTAATGAAATGATCAGGGCCAGTGCCCAAGTATTTGAGAGTCTAACTGGAACCAGTGGTGATATTGAACAAGTTATGATAGGTGACGAAAGGCATTTTGCCTTATACTCTCCTTTAAAGGAACCTGAGTCTTTGGGATGGAATATTGTTGTAGTTATACCAGAAACAGATGTAATGGGAGCGGTAAAAGAGAGACAAACAACAACGTTGTGGGTTGTGTCTTTATTACTGCTATTTGGCATGTTAACGGCAATGTACCTACTATCAAGAATCACCAAACCTATTCTTCAAAGTTCTGAAGCGGCGCTTGGTTTGTCAAAAGGAAATTTTGAGACGAAGTTGGAGGTGAAAGGACTACAGCTCTTTGAAACAAGAGAGCTTGTAGATGCGTTTAACAATATGTCAGAAAATCTAAAAGGGTCATTTGAACAAATCAAACGTAGTGAATCCAAGTATAGATCCCTCGTTCAAAATGTAGACGATATGATTTACAGCATTTCTAAAGACGGTCATTTCTTGTCCATGAATAATACCTTTGAGCGCATTGTCTCAAGACGTGCTGAAGAGTTGGTCGGTAAACACTATCTTGATATATTTACCAGGGAAGAATCAAAGACTTTTTGGTCTTTAAGATTTGATCGAGCAGTCGTGACCAAAGAAAAACAGAGTTTCCGATTTGATTATTCGGACGACAAAGTAGGTGAAAGAACCTTAAGTGTGAAACTCATACCACAAGTCAATTCAGAAGGAGACGTGGTGAGTGTATTATGTACAAATACAGACATTACAGAGCTAGTTAATGCACAAGAAGAATTAGAAAGACTTCTTAAAGCTGAGAACCAAGAACTTGAATCACTCGTGAAAATCCGTACATCGGAGCTTGAGACAACCATGCAAGAACTTATAGATAGGGAGCGTTTGGCTTCGCTGGGTAGCTTGGTTGCTGGGATAGCTCATGAGATAAATACACCTCTTGGTGTAGCAGTAACGGCGGGTTCCTATATGGAAACTGTCAATAATCAAATAGGCAAAAAACTCAAAGAGGGTAAACTTTCAAAGAATGATTTGGTTGATTACATTAATAGCATTAATGAAAGCAGTGAGATTATAAACTCTAACTTGCTCAGAGCTTCTGAGTTGATACGAAGTTTCAAAGAAATTTCTGTGAATCAGAGTATAGAAACCATTACGGAGTTTTCAGTCTATGACTATCTACATGACGTCATGTTAGCTTTAAAACATGAGTATAAAAACACAGAACACACTTTTAACATAGAGTGTCCACGGACACTTGAAATTAAGAACTATCCAGGTGCCTTTTCTCAAATCCTCACAAACCTTATCATGAATTCTCTTATCCATGGGTTTGACGGGATCAATAATGGAAACATCACTATACGGGCGCAAAAAGTCTCTGACGACTTTGTCCTTGAGTATGAAGATGACGGCGTGGGTATTTCTAAGGATAATATGAGTAAAATATTTGATCCATTCTTTACGACGAATAGAAAAAAAGGTGGCAGTGGACTTGGATTAAATATTGTATATAACATAATTACAGGCAAACTCAATGGAAAGGTAAGTTGTGAAAGTACTCTCGGTGAAGGTGTGAAATTTGTCATAAGAATACCGTTAAACTCAGAAAGTAACTAGAGACTACACATGTAAGTTGGGGTGAGCGTATGGATAAATGGAATATTAATGATATAAATTTGGATTTTTTACAAGATGATGAAGAGGTTGAAGTGTCTAAACCTTCACAGTCATATAAAATCATCATTGCAGACGATGACGATGAAATTCATAGGGTAACCAAAATGATATTACGTGATTTTGAGTTTGAAGGAAGAAAACTTGAGTTCATTGATACTTATTCTGGTGACGAAACCATGAAAGTCATTGCGCAACATCCAGATACCGCGATCATATTACTGGATGTTGTTATGGAAAGAAGTCACGCTGGTTTAGAGGTGGTTGAACATTTGAGAAATGTTCTTAAAAACAACTTAACCAGAATTGTATTGAGGACAGGTCAACCCGGTGAAGCACCTGAAGAAAAAATAATACGGGACTTTGATATTAATGACTATCGACTAAAAACAGAACTGACGGTGAAAAGATTAAATACAACCTTGTACTCTGCCCTAAGGAATTATAGGGATTTAAATCGGTTAGAGAAACACCGAAATGGTCTTGAAAAAATAATTCAAACCAGCGCACGACTGTTTGAACATAACACTTTAAAAGATTTTTTGCTAAGTATATTAGAGGAACTGTCCAACTTTAATAATGAAGGTACCGATATGGTGTACATCCGTGAAGGGAGTAAAACACCTTCTAACGGTTTTGTAACCATGGAAAAAAGCAATAAGAATACCATTGTTGCTGCAACTGGAAAATATGAAGATTTTATAGGTCAAGAAGTTGAAGCAATTGCAGACCTTAGCTTTGTGACGAGATGGATGCATTCTGATGAACGTTCTGAAGCAGTGATTCATCCGCTTGAAAATGGTGTAGTAATTCAAAGCAGTGGCAAAAGTCACTTGAGTAATTACATTTACATTGAAGGTGACCAAGAAGGATTTGATATGGAGCTTATTAAAATCTTCTTATCGAATTATTCCATTGCTTTAGATAACTATATTCTTAATAACATGGTGAATACCACTCAAAAGGAAATTGTATTTGCACTGGGTGAGATTGTAGATAGTCATCATGAAGAAACGGGTAGCCATGTAAAACGGCTTTCTGAAATGATGTATCAGTTTGCCCATTGCAACCACTATTCTTATTCAGAATGTGAAATGGTCAAAGTGGCGAGTACCATGCATGACTTGGGGAAAATAGCCATACCTGATAAAATTCTTAAAAAACCTGGACGTTTAGAAAGTGATGAGTTTGAGGTGATTAAGACCCATACGACCCATGGATATAAGATACTAAATAATTCGGATTTGGAAGTCTTAAAAATTGCTGCTGATATAGCTCTAAACCACCATGAGAAGTACGACGGTTCTGGCTATCCAGCGGGTAAAAAAGGCAGGGAAATTCCACTTAACGCTAGAATGTTAGCCATTATAGATGTGTTTGATGCCATGACCCACCGCCGAATTTACAAAGAAGCATCCAGTAAAGAAGAGGCTCTGGCTTATATAAATAGCCAAAAAGGTCTTCATTTTGACCCAAATCTGGTTGAAGTATTTATTAACAACTTGGATTCTATCATTAATGCAGGTAAAGAAGCTTAACAATGTAACTACATTGAAACCACTCTGTGAACTCAGGGTGGTTTCTTTTATGTCTTTAGATATGATACAATAATAACCGATTGGTTAGAAAACCTAAGTACAATATAAAGGACTAAAAATGGATCAAATAAAAAGACACAAGTGGCTAATTGGCGCGATTGCAATTGTTTTAGCCTTTGTATATAGTTTGCAATCAGCACCTGTTGAAGCATATAAAATTATATTAAACGGAAGTGAAATTGGCTTTGTATCTGACAAAACCATAGTAGAGAATCATGTTAAATCTTTAGTAGACGACTATTCTAAAAATGGTTTATATGAAGTAGAACAGTTAACAACCCTTACATATGAATTGGGATTGGTTGCAGAATCAGATATAGTCGACCCCAATACTTTATCGACCCTGATAAGCAATAAAATGCAGTACCAATTATATGGATATCAAATTACCATTGATGGTCAGCCGTTTTATACTTTAAAAACAAGAGCAGAAGCAGACGCTCTGTTAACAAAAATACTGAATCAATATTATCTTGATGGTGATATGGCCCAGGAACTAAACTTTTTAGAAGACGTCCAAGTATCTAAAATTGAATCAACAGTTAATGGAATTTCAGATTTTGATACGGTTTGGAATGCTTACGAAAATGGTAAAGAGGAGCTCTTAACTTATAAAGTTGAAAAGGGTGACACAACATGGGATATTGCATCTAGGTTTGGTCTGTCTATTGATGAAATAGCTGCTGCAAATAAGGATCAAGATCTTACACGACTTCAAATTGGTCAGGTAATCAAATTAAATATGCCTCAGGAATGGATTAACGTTCGATCAACAGTTCAGACCATTGAAGATCAGCCAATCCTTGCCGTAACATATTATGAAAAAGTCGATACTATGTTTGTTGGGGATTACAAGTTAAAAGAAGAGGGATCGGATGGCCTGAAAAAGGTTGAGGTAAAAACAACTTATGTGAATGGGATTCGTGAACATGAGCAGATTCTTTCTGAAGAGATTGTTAAGGAACCAACAAGTACAATCATGTTAACCGGTACTAAGTGGAAAGAAGTAGCTGCTACAGGAGAGTTTACAAATCCAACGAATGGTAAAGTTACATCTAGATTCGGTACCCGGTGGGGCCGAATGCATGAGGGTATTGACATTGGAGCTCCAGTAGGGACTGCCATTCGAGCGGCTGATGCAGGTGTGGTTACATCATCTCAATATATAACAGGGTATGGATACACTGTGATTCTAGATCATGGTAAAGGTATTACAACACTTTATGGACATGCAAGTGAGTTGCTTGTAGTTGTGGGGCAAACGGTTCAAAAGAATGAATTGATTGCTCGTGTCGGTACAAGCGGATCTACAACAGGGGCATGTTTGCACTTTGAAGTACGCAGAAATGGAACACCTATTGATCCACTACCATATTTGAATTATTAGACTTAAACAAAAGCAAATAAATGAGTATACGCCAATCGATGCCGGTTGGCGTATTTTTTATAGATATAGTTAGCAATTGTAAAAAAAAATTGCGAATCGATTGAAATTGATATATAGTAAATGTATAGACGTTAAAAATATTTTAACGAAGGATGAGTACATAAAAAATAAGATCATATAGTGTTCAAGGGGGATTGAGTATGATTCAAGGTAAAAATATAAACTTAAGACTAATGCGTAAAGATGACTTAGAAGATTATGTTATGAAAACCAATAACACTGACTCACCGGGGGCGTTTTACCCACTGGTTGTTTGGACACAGACTGAAACCGAAAAACTTTTTAACGAACATGGCTTTTTCGGTGAGAGTAGTGGTCGTTTGCTTATTACAACTAAAGAAGATGAAATGATTGGTTTTGTGTCCTATTTTAAGGGCAGTCCCTATCTGAATGGTTATGAACTTGGATATAAAATATTTGAACCTAAAGATCACGGAAAAGGATATACAACTGAAGCAGTTAAGTTGTTTACATCTTTCCTGTTTGAGCACAGGCCGATTTCTAGACTTCAAATTTGTATGATAGATGGACATGTAGGGTCAGCGCGTGTTGCTGAAAAAGCGGGTTATGCTTATGAAGGCCTTATGCGTGATGTCGCATATCATCGGGGAGAAATCATCAGTAACAGGCTATATAGTATTACTAGACCTGAAGTTCTGACTTTAAATGAAATGATAGAGTCTTTGTAAATAAAAAAGTAGCTTATTTAAGCTACTTTTTTCCTTTTAAATGATTAAATTCATCTTTTAACGCTTCTGCTGCAGCGATTTGTGCATTGATCTTAACTTGGAAGAGTTCACCACGGCCATACCAGTCATTGCCTTCGTTAACGTATAGAGAGTCAACGAAAGATTCTAAATGTTCATACGTATACTTTGGATCGTTTTCAAGTTGATCTTTTACAGAGTAGTAAATTTTATCGTAAGCTTCGTTAAATCTTATCTCTAAGTGTTCTTCAAAAAACATGGTCAAACTTCCTTTCATATATATCCAAAATCGGATCAAATGAATTATATATCAAAGAATGCCATGTATCAAATTGAGTACAATTTATCTAAACTTTCAAAAATGAATCAATTTGTTTCTTATGTAAAGCCGTATTAAAGTCTGAGTCCATTTCAATAAGGCCATAAGAAAAGTTATATGATTTCATCGTCTGAATATATGGAATTGGGTCAAAGGCTTCAGGAGAATATACACCTGGTGTTTTCCATTTATCTGTTGCTAACAACTCAATAGCAATGCTTGCACCAAGGGCAGTTTGTGCAACTACTGCTTGGCTGTCAAATCGACGGATTGCATCTTCCTGGTCATAAGACTGGTACATAAAAATTTCGCGTTTTAGTCCGTCTTTCAAACCAATGCAGTGAATACCCACACACATTTTACCTTCATAATCTGTGTTCAATGAATCAGGTTGGGGCAAAATTGCTGCTACAATATCTCTTGGTCGAACACTCTGGCCCTTAAATTCTACCGGGTCAAGACTGCGCATCCCCAGTTGGTCAATTACCTTTAGAGCTTGGACCAATTTGTCATCAAGTGCTATTTTATAAGTACATTTCTCTAATCCATATGACTCTAAGTATCTTGGCATACAAACAACTTCTTCGTGTTCTATCTGGTACAACTTTTGAAGCCCAACGCCATCAGGAAAAGTGAATAGTTCTTCACCTGAGAACACTGGATGTGCAGTATACCCAGAAGCTTTGTCCCAAGTTACACTTGGGTTCAAACATTCATCTAAAACAGTCCAAACGTTAAATCCGAAGACCACCCCATCGTCTCCATTTTTATGTTGAATGGAACATCCATCTTTTACGTGAACTTCCTTGAGTGTATCGAAATAGTTTTCTGCTGCAAATTTAGCAAAAACATTGACTACACCTGGATCAATCCCCACGCAGATAATGCCAGTCAGATTTTTTTCTTTCCATTTTTCGTGATTATCAAAGTTGTGTGATGTCATGAACTCTTTGTAAGCTTCATAAGCGTCTATAGGGGCGTGAATATCTCCTTTAGGCAAAGACCAAGTCCCCATGTTTAGGAGGTGGCACCCAGCTTCATATGCAGCATCAAAAACAGTATTCGCAAGGTAAGGAACAGTTCCGTCAAATACGGTGTCAATATTGTGAGCTTGTATTGCTGTTACAATAGCATGTTTGTCAGATGCATCAAGTTGAATGGCTCTAGCCTTAACATTTGACGCACAAAATAAGTTTTCAAGTTTTTGGGCTTTATCGATAGAGTAATCAGCAAATACTATAGACTTTAACCAATCTGTGTTTTGAGATCGCTCTAAAAGTATTTTGCCAACAACTTCTCCAACAGCTCCGCAACCAATAAGTATTAATTTCAATTTTAAGATCCTCTTTCTGTTTTGAGACTTAAATCATTATCTAGATATCTTATTATAACGGTGATAAGATGAAGGGGAAAGACGAATGAAGAACAAATAAACATTATTTATAACTTGGATAAATGAGGTGTCTTATGAAGCAGGTTGAATCCCCATTAAAAGTTGATAAAGTAAGAGACGTAGAGTCGTTAAATTATTTAAATTCTTTTGTGATTGAGTATAGAACCAAGTCAGGTAAACAAAGAGAGTGGGAGTTGGTTTCCAGACAGAGTCGAGAAAGACTGGAAAAGGAAATCTTTCATTCTAAAACCTATACTGATGGAGCTATGATTTTTGCTACAGATACTTCTCAAGAACGTGTTGTTGTACTACGTGAGTATAGGGTGAGTGCAGGACAATATGTTTATATGTTTCCAGCTGGGCTTATTGAAGAGCATGAATCAATTGAAACAGCAAGTGTTAGAGAATTTAAAGAAGAAACTGGAATGGATTTTACTCCTAAGTATGTTGAACGTGAACGTTATGTTTCTGTAGGGATCATTAACGAAAGAGTTAATATCGTTTACGGTGAATTTGAGGGAACACCATCTACAATCCATCAAGAAGACAATGAACATGCAGAAATACTAATCGTAGATAAGGAAATGGCAAAAGATATACTCAATCATGAGGAAGTTTCAATTAGGACTGCCATGTTGTTACAGGGCTTCTTCCAATTGAATCCCTACTTCCATGATAAATAGTCTGTCAAACAAGAGCAATTTTTGACAGGACTGTGTAGCACACAACTGGTAAAGTGGTCTTAGAAGGAGATGGCGTTTATGAACTGGATTGAAAACTTGAACAAAGCACTTGACTATATAGAGGACAACTTGGATGGAAATCTGGATCCGGAACAGATTTCTGCAGCAGCTCTAACATCAAGATTTCATTTCCAAAGACTTTTTTACATGGTATCTGGAATGCGTTTAGGGGAGTATGTACGTAACAGGCGTTTGTCTGTCGCAGTCTCTGAACTGGTCTCTCCAGATTCGAAAGTTATTGATGTTGCCCTTAAGTATGGGTATGAAACACCAGAAGCATTTTCAAAAGCTTTTAAGAAGTTACACGGTGTTTCGCCATCAGAGGTTAAAAAAGGTTCTAAAACACTTCAAGCCATACCTCCACTGGCATTTCAGTTGACTGTGAAGGGAGAAGAACGAATGAACTATAAAATTGTTGAACGTGAGTCTTTTAATCTGGTAGGATTTAAAAAGAAAGTTAGTAATAAAGACAATCAGAATTTTGTGATCATCCCTCAGTTTTGGGAAGATCTAGATAAAGAAGATAAAGTTACTGAATTATATAAACAAACATCTGATGGTGACGTTATAGGAGCGTGTGTCAATTTTAGACATGGCGATGAAGAGTTTGACTATTTCGTTGCGATCAGGGGTGAAAATATTAAAGGTTTTGAAAATGATGTGGAAACAATAACAATACCAGCAAGCACTTGGGCAGTTTTCACTGATGCAGGTGAACTCCCAGATGCTATTCAAAAAACTTGGAAGCAAATCTACCACGAGTGGTTCCCTGCTACCAACTATGAACACGCTGGGACTGCTGAGTTAGAAATCTATCCAAGTGATTGTGAAACACCTGAAGGCATGCGGTATGAAGTATGGATTCCTGTTGTTGAAAGTAAAGAAAAATAGAAATAGCATTAAGTATAATAGCTCCGAATCTAAGGTGTCCAATGTATGGAAGACCCTAGATTTCGGAGTTTTTCTATATTAGAATAGGAAAGAAGGTGGTGGCAACATGATAAACTCTTTTTCCTATTGGAAAAGCAAATATAAATTAAGAGATAAAGGCTTAACAGTTGGACGGTTTGCGCCAAGTCCTACAGGCCATATGCACTTAGGGAACGTTTGGGCTGCATTATTCGCTTGGCTAGAAGTTAGAAAACAAGAGGGGGTTATGATTCTAAGGGTTGAGGATCTTGACCCGGACCGATCAAAACAACACTTTACAGACAGAATCATATCCGATATGAACTGGTTGGGATTAGATTGGGATGAAGGCCCCGACAAAGGGGGCGCCTATGGTCCATATACACAAGATGAGCGACGCGAGATTTATGAATCTGCCCTTGGTGACTTAAAGTCTAAAGGGCTCGTATATCCTTGTTTTTGCACTCGAAAAGAACTACGAGCATCCAGTGCACCACATAAAGAAGATGGTGTTTTTATTTATAATGGGAAGTGCAAACACTTAGATGCTCAAGTAAAAAGGGATTGGATAAGTGAAAAGAGACATGCTTGGAGAATTGAAGTTCCTGACAATACCATCGAGTTTGAAGACTTAAACTATGGTGTTTATAAGCAGAACATTAAAACCGGATGTGGAGATTTCGTATTAACCCGAGGGGACGGTATACATGCCTATCAACTGGCAGTGGTATTAGATGATGCCTTGATGGGTGTGAATAGTGTTGTACGCGGGGCAGACTTGATTGATTCTTCACCAAGACAAATTTTTTTACATGAAACATTTGGATATTCTGCTCCAAGTTTTGGGCATGTTCCTTTATTAAAAGGAGAGAATGCTAAGAGGCTCTCTAAACGGCATCAATCCTTGGATCTGGGTAACTTACGAGACCTAGGGTGGACAGCTGAAGCAATCATTGGACTTCTTGCCTTCAAAGGTGGCCTTATAGACAGAAACGAAGCAGTTAAAGCAAGTGATTTAATTGACCTTTTCGATTGGGCCAAAGTTCCCACTCAGGACATTGTATTGTTTGATAAAGAACTGGAAAAATAATGGTTTTAATTCAGGTTCATATTAGTATATAATAGGCTTCGATATTGATTTTGTAAGGAGCAAGACATGAAGCAAACGACTGATAAAGGACTGGTTGCAGTAGCACTGAGTGGTGGTGTAGATAGTACTGCAGCGGCCATAAGATTGATGGATGAAGGCTATCGGTGTTTTGGTATTACAATGTACCTTTTTGATCTACCCGACGAAACAGGGGCACTGGTACCACCACTTTTTTTAAAGGATGCGAAAAGGGTGGCAGATGCACTCGGGATTGAACATCATATTATTGATATGAGAGACATATTTAAAGAAAAAATCATGTATCCATTTGCGGAGGCCTACATAAAAGGGGAAACACCAAATCCGTGTGTCTTGTGTAACAAAAGCATTAAATACGGATTACTCTTAGATAAAGCAATGGACTTGGGTGCTGATTTTATGGCGACAGGGCATTATGCTAGAAATATATTTAATGAGAAAAGTAGGAAGTTTGAACTTTACAAGGGGCTGGCAGATCGAAAAGACCAGGCTTATGTAATGTATGGTTTGAGCCAGAATCAGCTTAAACATATTCTCTTTCCCAATGGTTCATATACGTCAAAAGATGAAATTCGAAAAATAGTCTCAGATAAAAATATTTTTACTGCATCTAAGAAAGATTCCATGGGCATTTGTTTTGTACCTGATGGAAATTATGGACGGGTGATAGAAACATTAAAACCCAATGCCGTACATACAGGTAATTTTGTGAATACTCAAAATGAAGTGTTGGGCCGGCATAAAGGGATTGTGTATTACACAATAGGCCAAAAAAGAAACCTAGGCATTGACTTGCCATCTCCAATGTCTGTTATTGAGCTTAGACAAGATACCAATGAAGTTGTCTTAGGTAAAGATGAACAGACCTATGCGCGAGCTATTCTTGTTGACGATTTTCATATGATTAGTGGGGAGGTAAATGACCTTCCTAAATCGTTTGAACTGAAAATGTTTAACTGGGGGCTGCTATTAAAAGCAAGAGGGAAACAGCTTGGAAATAGGCAAGTTGAAATTGTCTTTGATAAACCTGAACGTGCACCTGTTTGTGGCCAACACACAGTAATTTATGATGGAGATCGTATACTTGGTGGCGGACGTATAGTCAAAGTCATTAAGTAATTATATAAGGAGGAGCATATGGCTCTTGAATCGAAAAAACTCATATTTTCATTTGATATTGAATCGAATGGACTTTATGGTGAAGGATTTGCTGTGGGTGCAGTTATAATCGACATTGCATCAGGACGTATAATAAATGAGTTTTCTGGAATTGTAAACAGTTACAAAGTTACAGACTCATTTACTAAAGAAAACATCGTGAAACACCTAAGAGAAATGCCAAAGTACCCTAGTGTTCAGTCTCTAAGAGAGGCGTTTTGGCAATTCTATATAAAATACAGAACAGATGAAGAGAGACAAAGTCGTGAAGTTATTTTTCTCGCAGATAATTGTGCTCCAGTCGAAGCACGTTTTCTACGTGACTGTGTAATGGATGATCATAGAAACCGAAAATTTAAAGCGCCATTTCCACTGATTGATCTAGCAACAGTTTTAATGATGCATGGATATGAAAATCATTTAAACAGACGTGCGTTTAGTGATTGTCCGGGGCGAAAACACCATCCGCTTGATGATGCTGCTGCCAGCGGTTTAACATTTTGGAAACTCGTGTATGGAAAGAAAAAGTAAAATACCAAGTGGTATAAATCTTTTGTAAATAGTCTACATTTACCGTATAATAATT